>Ga0316207_10001115_pt1 | contig 35425 bp, 35 predicted proteins | sample 6weekpyrite_MG_FD_204943 | JGI IMG/M metagenome (GOLD analysis project Ga0316207, IMG submission 204943) | Microbial mat bacterial communities from mineral coupon in-situ incubated in ocean water Damariscotta River, Maine, United States -... | ecosystem: Environmental > Aquatic > Marine >... | reverse complement strand
CTTAGAGAAAAGAGATATAAATAAAGAGCAGGCCATTAACACCTATCATAACAATCAAGATGGTCTTAATCAAAAACATTCTTTACTAAGTCTACAGGCATAATATTAAACAATATTGACCTTAGCGGTCATCCGTTCTATATACATAGCATATAAAAGTATTTTTTAGCATATAGTAATTATTATTGCCCTTGAGTATTCTATCGTAATTTTTTAGTATGCTACAATATACTTGACATATAATCATATAGGAAATAATTTGTTACTTGAATTAAAAGATGGTTCTATTGATATTTTAATAAACTTAGACGGGAGTGTTATGTCTCCTTGTCACTTCAATAAGTGGATTAAGTTTTTAAAAGACAACCGCTGTTTAAAAAAAAGTACACTGAAACGCTATTCATCTTCACTAAATAAATTTATAATTTGGTCCCTTTATAACCCTAAAGGTACTAATGAGAGTCTTCTAGATTACCTTGTACGTTATCGATCTAAATTTCTTATAGATTGTAAAGATGTTGTAACAACAAGAAAGTATGATGATGGCATTATTAAATTTGAATTAGAACGAGTTATCTTGTCTAATAAAACCAAATCATTTAATACGATAAACCTAGAAATGGGCGTGATAGAAAAGTATTTTATATATCTTAGAGATATTGGTGCGACATCTGAATCATTATTGCAAGATGACATTGACTGGTTGTTTCATAAAACAAAAAATGCACAGAGTGTACATGCAGGGTATGGTTTATCTATGCGCGATTCACTATTAGAGATTTATGGTAAAAAGAAATCATTATTAAAGCCTCTTAAAACTAGGAACCATGGTAATGAAAGCAAGTACTTTCCATTTTACTTTTTTTATGAGCTTTTAGAACTAGCAGATCCTATGGAGCGACAGATTTATTTATTATGTGGAGGGGCAGGAGCACGAGTAGGACAAGCCTTATCATTAACATGGCTAGATATTGACTATGAAGCTAAAGAAGTGTACCTTATTGATCCTCGCAGTGATATGTATAGCCCACTATTGGAAAGCCCTAGATTATCACTTCTATTAGACAATTACGGGATTGATCCAAGAATTGATAAACCTCACTCAGAGATAGCATTTAAATATCCTATCCCACTAGAATATGGTCCACTTATTTTCATGACACAATATCTAGAAAATCAATTTTTTAAAACTATGAATTATATTGTCCAACCCCCAGAGTATAATACCAAGCATCCTTTTGTATTCACAACATCTACAGGCGCAAGGCTTTCAACTGTTCAAGTTAGCAGAAAGTTTAATATACGACTGAAACAACTTAAAGAAAAATATCCACTAAACCCTGATGATGAAAATTATTTTCACATAAAACAACTGCATAGTGCAAAAGGTATACACTCTTTACGTCATATGTTAGCAGTAGCTATGGCGGATATAGGACTTTCTGTACCAGAAATTGGGGTTGATATAGCCAGGGCACTTACACAAAACATGCTCGGTCATAAAAATCCTGCTTCCACGGAGGTTTATTTTAAACTTGCAGGGATAGCTAAGAGACACTACAAAGGCGTCATGAAAGAAATTGAGAAAAACGACACTTCATCATTGACACAAATAATTCAATATTTAAGCCTACGACAAACCTATAAAGGAAATAGCAAATATGAAAGATACCGCTAAAAACAATTGCTTAAATTTATATCGAGATGAAGCCAACTTAACTACTGTTCATCTAATAAAAAAAGCATGTGAGCATTTATTGGTTAAGAATAAAAAAATCTCTCCTCAAAGTACACATGATGTAATGGTTGAACTGGCCAATGATATTGAACGCAAACACCTTATAAAGTATTCAACACTTAGAAGAAAAAATCATAAATGGAGGGCTATAATCGATGAATACGAGGCATATCGACTAAAAAACCCAGTAAATAAAGAGCACGTTGATCTAGATGTTAAGTTTTCAGAACAAAGACTTGCTCAGCAAAACTATATGTTAAGAGAGAAGGTGTTGGATCTTTCCGATGAAGTTGCAACATTAAAGGCATCTTTGAATAAAACTGATAACAAGACTACTCAAAACACATCATCTCATCTCCAATCAATGCAAATGATTCCGCTAGATGAAACAACTGATGACTACAGAGCAATTTTAGCTGGTGTAGTTTCACAATTATTAAACCATACACATCTTGTTGAAATTGACATCAACGGTAACCTAAAGGCGTTTGGAAAGGATGGAAAAGTTATGTTGTTACACTCAGAGACACTAAATAAATTAAGTCTATACTGATGGTAGCGGTGATATGAAGTCAAGTTATCAAGAGTTCGAATCCGCCACAATATCAATACTAGATGATTATTTTATGAATAATCATATGCGTGAAATACCTGAAAACATTTTTGATATACTTGATGATCAAATCCAGACAAACAATCTTCAATTTAAAAAGAAGTTCATAGACTCTGCAACAACTCAATTTTTGAATTATGAATTCCCTATCTTGTGTACACAAAAAAACCATGATGACATGATATCTCTTGGATATAAACTTTGGGAGAAATATTGTCTAATTATTCATAAAACAACAGAAAACAAGACAAACAAAATTTTAATTGATGAACATTGGGTTGAAGTCCAATACGCTAATAAGATGATTGTCACAGATGATTTAACAAGAAATAACTATTTAGATTTTTTATTTGGAATAATGTTTGTAAATAGCATAGAGATTACGAAGGACGGGGATAAGTACTATAGCTATGGGTATAAATATGTGAGTTACTTGTATCCGACATTTAAATGGAAATTGTCTAAAAAGTTAATTATGGAGCTTGTAGTTTATCTTATTAGAATCAATATTGAAGAAGAACAAACAAAATTAGATTACGAGACTTTAAAAAATATTATTGGGTATTTTCCAGATGATTGTCATCCTGAAGAAAAATCAGTTATAAAAGAAATACAAGATACTCAGGATATTACTGTTATCGGATTAAATTATCCTGTTTCACAAAGCGGTGGAAAAACTGTAGGACTGCCATTGGAAAATATGCAGAATTTTTCAAAAACTTTAGATGATTTTTCAAGAAAAATATATCCTATAGACATTATCGATATGTTCTATAATGCATTTGGATTTTATCCAAAATACGTTCAAAACGACAATGTTTATGGAATCATTACTGATTGCTATATAGGTAAGCAAATGCGTTATCAAATTGTTGTTAGTAACAGCATCCCCAAAAACAGTGAATACAAACTAATTGTTCAAGAGCTAAATGAAAAAGTAATTCGTTACTTATCTGGATGCAAAATAAAAGCAATAAATCTTAGTTTATACGTGAAATATTTTTCAATTTTTGCATTTTCTATAGACAAAGAAAGCATTAGTGATATCCATGAAACTGTTAATTTAAATGGAATCACATATTGTCAAACAAACAACATCTTTATCGATGAATGTGCAAAAATCATTCTAGATAATATAACTGACAAGAACATTAATGAAGATTTTTTATACAGAGAGTATAGAAAAATAATTGCCCCAGAGACTGTTTTTGTGAGTGCCTATATTCCAAGTGTCTTTTATTCAGAGCTCAAATCAAATATTTCAAGAACAATCAATGTTCAAAACCCTAAACCTAAATTCAAAAAAGTTAGTCCATTTGATAGCACGTTCAAAAAACTTTATCAAATCCCAAATGCAAACAAATTGACTTCTATTAGGCCCTCTAAGCTTAACTTTGTACAGGTTGAAACTTTTGATAATACTTTTAATACAACAGAGTATGATGTGTTTATTCTTAATGACCAACATGATAATTTCGAAACACTATGGTTAGAATACAGCAATTATATCCATGAAACATTGACAGAAATAGAGTCTTTAGAACTTTTACTAGTAACGTGGAGAACCAGAAACTTTATTAATGATTTGCAAAAAGCTCTGATGTTACGTCATGATGAGTACAAACAACATAGCTTTGATTCCATTTTGGGTATAGTCGAAACCATCGATTCACTTGAAAACATGGATCATCTAACATTTTATAGAACTTATTTGGGCTTTTTTTTCTTTCTATCGAATAGGTCTATTGTACAGCTTCCTTATGCTATCACTAAATTTCTCAATTTATGGTCTTTCGATATAGAAGTCTGGTTTTCTAAAAAACCATTAGTCAAAGCATTCTATACACTTAACAAGCGAAGATCACTTACAAATTCGACCTTGGTATATTCCGTACTGGCTACTTGTACTAATATAGATGCGATGTATATTACTGAACATGAAGTAGAAGATGCAATGAAGATTGTTAACAAGGAGTTGTTAGATAAATCACATGACAATGTTATTAAAAAGATAAGAGACTTACTTACTTCTTTAGGAAACATAAATATTCTAAGCCATGAAGAATATAAATCAAAAGCTTTAGTTGAAAAGCCAGAACAGTTTCTGGATGATTATATTAACAAGCCTGAATTTAAGTATTTATGTAAATCTGCAAAACTGTTTATGGAGAACAATTCACAATCTATAGATACACGGAAAAAAGAGATGCAACTAATTGTAAAGTTTTTTCAGTTTCTTGAAGAGAACCATTTTGTAAATGGAACACTTTTTGAAAAAATATTATTAGAACCAATATTTAGTGGTGATGTAGAACTGACTCTACATAATTGGATAAAGAAGTCAATAACTAAATCTGATCAGAATAAAGTTCAAAATGTGATCGCCCAAATATGTGAACGTAGTCCATACTTGGCTGGTGCTTTTAAATCGATATATAGAAAGAACTATTCAAAAAAACAAAAAACAAGTATGTTGCCTTCTCGAAATGCTCTTGATGAAGAGGTTCTTTTAGAAATGAGAAATATTGTACTAAACAATCCTCCAATATCAACATACTATGAAAATAAAATTGATGAAAAAGGCTTGTGGTATAAACATGTAAAGACTACACAGCCAATGCTTCCCGCAATGCTGCTTTTACATATTAAAATGCCTCATAGAGCAGAGCATATAAGGACACTAGATTTAAATAAATTCTTCATAAAAGATGAAGATGGTAACTTTCTTGGACTAGAAATCAGTACAGATAAAAACTGGAGAAGAGCAGATATATTTACAATTGACAAAGAGATTGTTAACATTATGTTTGATCAGGAAGAATTAGACTTTATTCAAAAGTGTAATGAATACATTTATCAATATTTTGATCAAATTCGACCAGTCTATCAAAAAGGGGACGTAAAAAATATATGGGGTCAGATTGTACCTATGTTTCCAAATAAACATGGTACAGACTTTTTACCTAAAGAAGTATATAGAGGATATTATTTTAAAGTCCTTACTAAAGCGCTATTGTCTTTAGGAAAAGACATACAAAACTATATTCAGCCCCAAGGAAACACAGATATCAGGCGGTTTATGGAAAATCTAATACATACTGAGGCATATGAAGTAGAACAAGAAGAATATTTATCTAAAAAAATGAAAAGTAGCCACTATGGCCCCCACTCATTACGTAAATCAAATATCACTCGGTACATTTCGTATGGTCACCCACTTGAAGTTATTATTGCAATGACTGGTCACAAATCACTGAATACGGTTATGTCTGTATATGTAGATTATAATATGCTTGCTAAAACTGCATGCTTTATTGAAGCAAGAGAAGTTCTTAATAAAGACATTTCCGTTGAAAACCCAATACATATTTCAAGAGAATATATTAAGGTGATAGGACGTGTTTTAAAAACTGGTGACAGCAAAAGTTTAATGCGTATGTTAAATAAACTGCAGCTTTCACCTCCACCTAGTATATTGGATGAAAATAGTAATTTAGTTAATAATGAATATGGCTTGTCAAAATGCCTAGAAACAAATGTCCATATTTGGAAGCCTATGCCATGGGGTATATGCACTGCGATTGAATGTCCTATAAATATCGTTGAGAAATGTGCTGCCTGTCCTCATTTACTTACCAACGAGTTGTTTATGCGAGGCATCAAATTGGCTGTTCTGGCATCTACCTCAAAAATTGCTAAAATTGCCAATAGTCTTCATAATAATATGAAAAAAGGGGAGCTTGATGATACTGAATATGCAGATCATACTGCATTTCAAAAAGACCAAATAATAGATTTTTATTCTTGGCAATTGCTAATAGATGACTTACATGAAAAGATTTATAGTAATGAAAATATTGAACATGAGATATTGCCACAGGTAACTGCTAATCAAATTGACTATAACATGGGCTTAATTGAAGTTTTTACTGAAGCAAAAGCTTGCTACTATGGAAGCAGGGACGTTGATGCGTTTACTGACGAGCTTGCAGGTAAGGTGTTAAGGCTTTTAGTACAAAAGAAAATAACGTTTGATAACATCCCATTAGACAATCAGGAATCACTTCTTGCTTGGTTTATAGATTATATAGATAATAGTGACAGCATAGAACGTGAAAACATCATTAAAAGCTTGAAAGATCCTAAAAATAATTATAATTGCTTATTACCTAATAGTACTACGCTTTCATGATGTAGTGTTAACTCAAACAACTAGCTTAAACTGGTCTAAACTTTACCCCCAAGCCATACCAGCAGATATGGCAATACATATAAAGATGACTATGCCAGGGAGTATATTAACTTCAATTTTTTGTCCAAAAATTTCTTTTCTAAATAACGTATCAATTGATCCAAAATGCATATATAAACTATAAAACCAAATTAACATGGCAAAGACTGAACCAAAAAATAAAATTGTCCCTGTTAGTTGCATACTTATCCTTTATTTTTCTCAGTAATTTCAAGATGAAATATTTTGAAATAGTCAGTCAATGTTTGAATACCTACTTTATAATCAAAGTAATCGGAGATAAACTGACGGATACTATCATAGCTGAGACCAGACTGTCTCATATGAATTAAATAGCTGTCAAGCTTGCTCAGTTCTTTGAAGATTTTATTTTTGTGTCTATTTCCATGGTATTGATGTATAAAGTTCTCAACATTTGCTTCAAGCTCTTTAGGTGTATACTCATTTAAATCAATGATTTTTTTCTTTCCAAACAACATTAAATCTCCAATATAAAAGTAGTTGACTAAAAAACCCACTATAGTGGTTTGTGCTAATAGTATAACAAAAATATACTCTCTATAAAATTATTATAGAAGTTTTAAATATGCATGAACCAATTACTTTTTCCGATAATGAAATACTTTCTATGTATAAAATAATTGGAAAAAATGTGAAAATATGCCGTGAAGAAAAAGGAATGAGTCAGCTAGAACTTTCTCAATCTATGGGGTATAAGTCTGTAAGTTTGATATCCGCAGCTGAGCTGGTAAGTGACGGAAAACATTTCAACTTAGAGCATTTATATAGAATCTCTAAAGTTTTGGATATAAAACTTTCTCGTCTAATTGAAACAGAAGAATAAAACTTATACGTCTAGAATCTTTTATTTAGTACTACAGGCCATTAATTTTGGTAAAGAAGGAAGTTCTTTCTTAATCTCTGCAATCCAGCATTCCAAAGTAGGGTGTATGTTTTCATTTAAAGAATAGATTACCCATTTGCCTTCTTGTCTGGCATTAAAGACATCTGCCTCTTTCATCTGCTTTAGATGTCTAGAGACTAGAGGCTGCGAAAGTTCAAGTGTATCACACACCTCACAAACACACACCTCTTTATCTCGTATTATAAGAGCTAATATCTTCAGCCTGTTAAGATCACTAAAAATTTTTGCTAGTTTGACTAACTCTTCCATTTAACCTCTTTTTAAGTAGCAACATATAACAATTCGGTTATATAACATTTAAGTTATATGATTATAGCATAAAGGCAAGTATCATGAAAAAAGTTTTAATAAGTTTGTTGTTTGTAGTCGGTTCACTCTTTGCATTAAATGGTGAAGAAGTTTATATGCAACATTGTGCTTCATGTCATGCACAAGATATGATGATGGATATGGACGCAATGAAAGAGATGCGTAAGAAAATGCAAAACGCGACCAAAGAAGAAAGACAGACAATGCGTAAGACTATGATGCAAAAGATGCAAGATAGTGATATGAAGGCACCCTCGATGCCAATGATTTCTATGCGGATCAAACATATGACAGATTCAAAAGAACAATTCGTTTCTTTTGTTAAAGATTATATTCAAAATCCCTCTGCTGAAAAAGGTTATTGTATGCCAATGGCATTTAAGCGTTTTGGTGTAATGCCTGCAATTGGTAAGGGTATGAGCGAAGAAGAGCGTGAACTGGTTGCACAATGGTTATATAACAACTTTGAAGGTTCATGGGGCAACTCTATGGGCGGGGACATGTGTGAAAACAGAAATTCTAAAATGAAGTATGGTTCTGGAAAATGTGGCGGTAAAAATAACAATAACATGAAATGTGGTTCTTGAAAGTGTGGGAGTAACTAGACTGTGGAATATTTAATCCCTTTTTTACATGCCTTAATAGATCTAAGTAATGCTATGGCACCTTATATCTTATTTGGTCTATTTTTTGCAGGGATTTTGCATGAACTTGTACCGGACACTCTTGTTTCCAAACACTTAGGTAAGGATTCAATAGGTTCGGTTATTAAAGCGACACTATTTGGGATACCACTTCCTGTGTGTTCGTGTGGAGTGATTCCTCTAGCAACAAGTATTAAAAAAAGTGGAGCAAGTAATGGAGCTACACTCTCTTTTCTTATTTCAACACCAATAACAGGTGTAGATTCTATCTTAGCGACTTATGGTATGTTTGGTTGAGCTTTCACAACTTACAGAGTAGTAACCTCTATGATCATTTCAATGATTGCGGGGATAATCTCAAATACTACAGAAGAAAAGGAAGAACAGAAACTTTCCTTTTCAACGATCTCCCCTACAAAAAATACTCCAGAAACCTCAGTAGTAAGTGGGGATCTCAATAATGAACAAGCTTGTAATAATTCTTGCGGTTGTGAAAGTAGTGAAAAGAAGAAGTTTTCTTTTTCATCGGCAATGAAATATGCTTTTGTGACACTTTTAGGTGATATCGCTTCCCCATTGCTCTTAGGTCTTATAATAGGAGCATTAATTACAGTAGCGATTCCTTCGAACCTTAGTGATATATTGATTGAGTACAGTTGGATCTCTTATATCGTTGTGATTGCTATGGCTGTTCCTATGTATGTCTGTGCAACAGCTTCACTTCCTATTGCTGCTGGGCTTATGTTAGCTGGAGTGTCGCCAGGAGCAGCTTTTGTATTCTTATCAGCCGGCCCTGCAACCAATACGGTTACGATTGGTGTCGTTAAAAAGATGTTAGGAACACGCACTCTATATATCTACCTAGCTACGATTATCATCGGCTCTGTTATCTTTGGCTTTGGACTGGACTATATTTTAAAAGATGTAAGTATAAAAGAGATGATTCATATGAATGAAGAAGCGGGTTTTATTGAATGGGCGAGTACAGGTATTCTCTGGATTATGGTGATGTACTTTATTATCAAACCGTACTTTATAAAAGAAGCAAGCTGTTGTGCAGACAGCTCTTGTGTAAGTTAGGATATACTTAGATTATGAAAATAAAAAGCCTAATCACCTTTTCTATACTCTTCGCACTAAGTTTTTCTATGGTGCATGAGTATGCCTTTGCCTTTTACGATGATGAGCATTGTAATGTTGCAGAGTATATAAGTGAGATTGAAGCCCCAAGCTCACATGGTGATGTGTGTGATATACATTTTGAATATCACCAGGCTTTTTTATTACCTCAAGATACTATTTTACCAACAAACAATGACATGAACTCGAAGCCTGTACCGGCAAAAGACACTTATCAGTTCCATGTAAACTTAGACTTTATAAAACCTCCTATCTCTTAACAGATCACCTCGACCCATACCTCTGTCAAATTTTTATTATTATAAGGATAATTATGTTGAAAAACATATTGCTATCTGGACTTTTATGTGCGTCAATGTATGCCGAAAGTTTCGATACATTTTTACAAAAGGCTATTGATAATAGTCCCTATTTAAAGTCGTTCTCCCTAGGTGTTGAACAAGCAAAACAACAAGGTGCTACAGTAACTCGGTATGCTAACCCTTCTTTAGCGCTTGAATATTCTGAGTTTGATCCCGATGTAGGCGATAAGGATAATGGTTATAGGGTAAGCTACTCCCAACCTATTCGTCTGTGGAGTGTAGGAAATGACAAAGAGGCACTTGCTGACACTATGGAAAGAAGTGCAAATGCTTCTTATACACAGGCCCGTGCTGTTTTCATTAGAGATGTCTCTTTGCGTTTTACTTCTTATACACAGGAGAAAATGTTACTGATACTTGGAAACGAAGAGTTGGATATTGCAAAAAATATTTATGAAATCTCTAAAGCAAGGTATGACTCAGGAACTATCTCAAGAGGGATGATGCTTCAGGCTAAAGTAGCTTATGAGATGATTCAAATCAATAATGAATCTTTAGTCTTAGCTTTGAATCAGTCTTACTTTAACCTACTAAGACTTGCAGGTATTAATGAGCTTATTGACTTAGAAACAGAGTTTGTTTTTGAAATTAGCGCCGTTGCTTCACTTAACAACCCTAATCTGGAACTCTTAAAATCAGAGCAAAAGAAGGCTTTAAATGAAGCAAAGGTGAACTCTAATTCTGTAGAGTGGATGAATGTTTTTGCAGAATATGAGTCCGAGCCTGAACAAGATATTCTTAGAGCAGGCATAAAATTACCTCTGGCTATTTTTAATACCAAGTCTCAGGAAAAGCAGATTGCCACACTTCAAGCTTCACGGACAGAACTTATTCTAAGCAATGAGACCTCTCGCCTAAACATTGACAATGAAAGACTTAGAAAAGAGCGTAACTCTCTAGGGACACTCAAAACTAAAAATGAAAAGATACTCTCAACAGAACTTGAACTTTTAAAGATGTTTGAAGAAGGCTACAAAATAGCCAATATCAATTTACTTGAACTTCAAGATATAAAAAACAAGGTGATAGAGACAAAAGAGTCTCTAATCGAGATAAAAACTGCATTAGATCAAAATGCAATCTATACAAACTACAATCAAGGAACTTATAATGAATAAGCTGATTTTTTTAACGCTAGTTACGATAACGGCACTTTTTAGTGTGGAAATCCCTACAATAGAGGCTAAGCAAAGAGCCTTTGGAAAGTCGATTGAACTTAATGCAAAGGTCATTCAACTATCAAATGCACAACAAGCGATTATGTCATTGGTAAGCGGACATATTGAGACCTATTATATTCAGCCAGGTCAAAAGGTAAAAGCAGGAGAGAAGATCGCTCGTATAGAGTCAATAATGTTATCTAAGATGACGGCCGATTATATCTCTTTAAAGAAGCAGTTCATCGCCTTGGATAAAAATTATAAAGCGACCAATGCTCTGTATATAAAAGGGATGGCTTCCATGCAGGATGTAAACCTGCAAAGTATCCAAAGAAATGCTATGTCAGCTAAGATCTCAGCCCTTGAGTCACAACTGCATACCCTTGGTATCAATGAAAAAAATGTTAAAGAAGCTTCTGCTGATTATATTTTGTATGCCCATAGTTCAGGTACAGTTTCAGCTATTTTGCAACCTTTGCATGCTGTTATTGGCGAAGATACAGCTATTATTTCTATTGTTAAGTCTCAGGCTTATTATATAAAGTCTTACTTACCACTGGCGTATGCAAAAGAGGTTAAATTAGGTCAAAAGATAGTCGTTAAGTATGGGGAAAAAGACATCATCACCCATATCACACAGATACTTCCTAAGTTGGATGAAAAGACACAAAGAATTGTTGTCTTATCCAGCGTGAGTGAGCAAGCTGATGATCTATTCATTAACACTTTTGTTCAATCAACACTCTATTTTGAAGCAGACCATAAACATGTTGCTGTAGAAAAATCCGCATTGTCATTTTTTAATAATGAGTGGGTTGTGTTTGTTCCCAAAGAGGCAGAAATAGGTCACGATGAGCACACTCAGCACACTGAGTATGAGGACGAACATAACGAAGATGAACATGATGGGGATGAAGAAAGAGAACATGAAGAGGATGAAGTCCCTTATGAAGTTCGTGTTGTAGAGATTATTGCATCTGATGATATATATGTTGGTGTTAATGGTCTTGAAGAGCATGAAGAATATGTGAATGATAAGTCGTATTATGTGAAATCTCTCATACTCAAATCATCTCTTGGCGAACATGGACATTAAGATGTTGAATTCATTAATTGATATATCGCTAAAGTATAAACTTTTAGTGATTACACTGTTTCTTACTATTGCCACCTTTGGTTTTAAGGCTTATCAAGATCTTCCTGTGGATGCCTTTCCAGATATCACGCCAAAACAGGTTGTGATTTATACAGAGTCACCTGGTAATTCAGCCGAAGACATTGAAAAGCTCATTACCTATCCAATAGAGTCTGCTGTTTCTGGAATGGCCGGTGTCAAGATGATCATGTCCAATTCTATTTTTGGTCTCTCTTATGTTTCTGTGTTCTTTGAAGATGATATGGATATCTATTTTCTTCGTCAGCTCGTAACTGAGCGTTTAAATGGTGTTGATATTCCTACAGGTTGGGGAAAACCCACACTTGGACCAAATACAACAGGCCTTGGTCAAGTCTTTTGGTATGAGTTGAAAGACACCACTGGAAAATACTCTCTTCGCGAGATTCGTGAGATGCAAGAGTATATTGTCACTCCTTTATTCAAGTCTGTACCAGGGGTTGAAGAAGTAATTGGTTGGGGTGGAGATGAGAAGCAATACAATGTACTTATCGATACTAAAAAGCTTCAAAATATTGGGATTACTTACGCTGATATTGTGGATGCTTTACAAAAGAGCAATCTTGCTGCAGGTGGACAATATTTAGAGTTTAATCGTGAGCAGTATCTTATTCGTGGTGCCGGTCTTTACAAGTCACTTGAGGACATTAGAAATACCGTAGTTAAATCAGGTTCAGGCCACTCTGTGACTATCAGAGATGTGGCTATAGTTGAGACCGGTTCAGCTCCACGCTTTGGTGCGGTCAGTATTAGTGGTGAAGAGGCTGTCATGGGAATGGTGCTTCAAAGAAGTGCAACGAATGCAGCTAAGGTGGTGGAGCGTCTTAGACAAAAGCTTCCCACTGTTAATGCTGCACTTGCACAAGGAATTCAGATCAGAACCATTTATGACAGAACAGAGATTACTCATAAAGCTGTAAACACCATGACTTCAGCACTTTTAAGTGGTGTTGTTCTTGTTATTATTGTTCTGTTTCTCTTTCTGTTTGAGTTGCGTTCTGCCTTTATTGTTATTGTCTCCTTGCCTCTGTCTTTACTTATTGCCTTTTTAATGATGGATTATTATGATGTCTCTACAAACTTGATGTCACTCTCAGGCCTTGCTATAGCTGTTGGTATGATTGTGGATGGAACCATTGTTATTGTAGAGAACTCTTTTAGAAAACTGCATGATCACCCGGATGCTCCTAGACTGCAAGTCATAGCAGACTCTGCCAAAGAAGTGGCAACACCGGTCACCTTTGCCGTACTTATCATTGCTGCTGTGTTTATTCCGCTTCTATCTCTTGATGGCCTGGCAGGAAAGCTTTACTCGCCAATGGCACTTAATATTGTCTTTGTCATGCTGGGCTCTTTAGCTGTTGCTCTTATCTTAGTTCCTGTACTGACCTTTTTACTTCTTAAGCCTGCTAAATCAAGTGAAAACAGTGTCATAAAGAAGATCAAGAAAGCCTATACACCGATGTTGATATTTTCTCTTGCACATGCAAAAGAGTTATTAATAGGTGTCTCTTTACTTTTTGTATCACTTGCTTTTGTTTTAACGCTTCAAGGGCGTGAATTTATGCCTGAGTTAAACGAAGAGTCCATCATGTACCGGGTTATCTCTATTCCGGGAACGGGACTTGAACATTCTACTAAAACAGCTGGTCTGATTGAAAAACACATACTGACTAACTATCCGGATGATGTGGAGTCAGTTCTATCTATGATAGGAAGAAGTGAAAAAGGCGAGACAGCTCAAGCGAATTATATGGAAGTTCTCTTAACCCTAAAACCAGATATAAAGGACTTGGAAGCACTAACGCATAGAATGAATAGTGACTTAAAAAGAAGCTTCGAGTATGTTCAGTTTATTCCCACACAACCTATTGCCATGCGGATTGAAGAATTACTTGAGGGCGTAAAAGCTGAACTGGCTGTAAAGATATATGGAGATGATCAAAAAGTCTTAGACATAATCTCAAAAGATATTCAAGCAAAAATAAAAGATGTCGGGGGACTTGAAGAGATGGAGGTCGAAGTTCAACTTGGTCAAGCACAGATCAAAATCGAGCCAAACTATTTAGCCCTTGCACGGTATGGAATCTCAGTTGATGAAGTAATGGATGTTGTCCGTAATGGTATTGGAGAAGAGCCTGTTTCTGAAAAAATAGAGGGAATTAAACGCTTTGGTATTGTGCCAAAGATTAAAGATGCTAAAAAAGACATCCAAGCGGTTAAAGATGTGACAATGCGTTCACAAAACGGTGCCTTAGTGAGTCTAGACCAGATCTGTAATATTACACTAGAACAGGGAGCTTCTTTTATTAAAAGAGAGAACCTCTCTCGTTATATGGTGCTTTCTATGGAAGTTGAAGGCAGAGATGTTGCTTCTTTTGTTGAAGAAGCGGACAAAATCATTCAAACTCAAGTAAACATTCCTGATGGGTATTACACAGGCTGGGCAGGTGATTTTAAAAATATGAAAGAGGCAACACAGAAGTTAATGGTGATTATCCCCGTTACTATCTTCTTGGTCATATTGCTCTTGTACACGGCGTTTAGCTCCATGTCCAAAGCTATGTTGATCTTACTTAATGTACCTTTTGGTTTGATAGGAGGGATTATAGCTTTACTTATCAGTGGTATTTATCTATCCGTATCTGCCATTATCGGATTTTTGGCGATTTTTGCGATTGCTATCTTAAACGGTATTGTCTTAGTAAGCTTTATTGATGAACTACGCTCTAAGTTTCCCCATGTAGGTTTAAAAATCTTACTTAAGGATGCAACGCTTTTACGCCTTCGTCCCGTATTGATGACAGCGTTTACAACACTGTTCGGGATCTTACCACTGCTTGCAGCAAGTGGCGTTGGATCTGAGATCCAGTATCCACTTTCAGTTGTTATCACCGGAGGAATCGTTAGTTCGACTCTGTTGACCCTTTTGATACTGCCTTCTACCTATTTGCTGTTTTACAGGCATGATCATTTTTGTGAAGAAAATGAGACAGATGAAACACGACAAAAGAGTGCCTTGAAATAGGCTGTTAATTGCAGTTGCTCAAGGGCAGCTGTATTTTCTAATTATGAATTAAAGGATTATTATGAAAATTGTTATATTACTATCTATTCCATTTATTATATTTGCTTCAAGTGAGACACTCTATACAGGTGAAACACTTAGTAATAGTGAACACATGTCCCTTCATGGTTCAAAAAACCAAAGACCGTCTGTAAAGATGAAGAACAAAAGAAAAGTACATAAGCTGCATAAAGTAGATGAGGAGCAGGCAAAGACAATTGCAAGAGAAGAGACAAATGAAGAAGTCATATCATTGAGATTAGATCATCGAAACAAGCATCTATATTATAAAGTAATGACTGAAAGTTATACGCTTATTATTAATGCTTTGGATGGGACTATTATTAAGAAAAGCTTGAAAGATTAAATAAGAAGAGAATAGACTTTCCCTCTTGGGCTAAAGTCTATTTATTATGAAGGTTCTATTAGATTAAATTGTGATGTTCAATAGTTATATGCACTAATTTATGATTTTTTGCAAGTTGCTTTTTAAGAGAATCTAAATCAATAATATTTTTATCTGAATTAAGCGAAAGGATACACGAATACTTTCCTTTTCCTACTTTCCATATATGCAAATCATTAATTTGAAGGTTTTCTTCTAGATCATTGATAGATTCAATTACATCTTCTACTATAGGCTCATCCATTTCAGCATCTAAAAGTATTTTTCCAGATTGTTTAATAAGTCCTAAAGCCCAAATAAAAACAAGAATTGAGCCGACTATACCCATCATCGGGTCAAGCCAATTAGCCTTCCAAAGCATTGCACCCGTCAATGCGATTATAGCCAAGATTGATGTAAGTGCATCAGCAAGAACATGTATGTATGCTGCTTTTAAGTTCATATCATGATGATGGTCATGGTAATGATCGTGTCCATGGTGATGATCACCCATTAAAAGCCAAGCACATATCAGATTTACAAGTAAGCCTAAAATAGCTATTAGTATGGCTTCTTTATAGGCTATATTAGCAGGGTTAAAGATTCTTTCAATTGAATGGTATATCATAAAAAATGCAACAACCAAAAGTAATATAGCACTTGTATATCCACCAAGAACTTCTATCTTATAAGTTCCAAAGTTGAACCTAAAATCATTTGCGTATTTATTTGCAATCACATAAGCCATATATGCCATACCTAATGCTAATACATGAGAACTCATGTGCCATCCATCAGCCAATAGCGCCATAGAGTTATAATAAAGCCCTCCAATAATTTCAACTAACATTGTAACAAATGTTAAAAGCGTCGCATAAAGCGTGTTCTTTTTAGCTATTGGATTAGCCGTATCAAAATTATGTGAATGTGAATTTTGTTTTAGTGTTTCTATAGTGTTCATTTCAAGCCTTATTAATAATAATTAGATACTATACCCCAGTATAGTTTATGAATCAATTAAAGGAAAATATTATGGCACATATAACAGCTGATAAAGACAAGATTCTTTTGCGAATTAAAAAATTAAAAGGACAACTTAACAGTATTGAAACAGCACTAGAAGAAGAAAAAGAGTGTTTTAAAATACTCCAACAGATAAGTGCGTCTAGAGGTGCAATTCAATCATTAATGAATGAAGTTTTAGAAGGTCATATAAAAGAGCATTTAGGTAATCATGTAAGTGATACAGAAAGAGAAAAAGAGATTGAGAATTTAACATCTTTGCTAAAAACGTATCTTAAATAATATTGAGATATAAGGAAAATAAATGATATTTTACACAACGAAACTCATCATTACAACACTATTGATTGTATTAATCTCGGAAATAGCTAAAAGAAGCAGTTTAGCAGGTGCAATGCTTGCTGCCATTCCATTAGTATCAATATTGGCTATGACATGGATGTATATAGATACTAAAGACAGTAGTACGGCAGTAGCATTTTCAAATAGTATTGTCTGGTTGATAGCTCCATCAATGACACTGTTTTTAATTTTTCCATTCTTGATTAGAAAAGGGATCGGCTTTTTTCCAAGTATGGGTATCTCAATTGTAATGACAATCTTTGCGTATTACAGCGTTATATATGTACTTGAAAAGCTAGGAATTCGAGCATAAATATTAGAACTATAAAAATGTTTTTTTAACTTGCTAAATAATGAAGCTTATTATCAAGCATCGACTTAAGGTTCTCTTCATCTTCTAAATGAGAAATATTTGTATAAAGAGGCTCAATTATTGAACAAAAAGTAGAGACAAGTTCAGGGTCAAAATGTGTTCCTGCCTTTTCTTTTATTATATTTATAGATTTCTCAAATGAAAACTTCTTTTTGTATGGACGTTTGGAAGTCAAAGCATCAAAAACATCACATATCATAAATATTCGAGCCGTTAATGGAATTTGGTCACCTGATATATTTTTACTATAACCTGTACCATCATGCCTTTCATGGTGATAAGCAACAACATCTCTCGCATCATTAAGCCACTTACTTTTGGAAATAATATCAATACCAAATTCAACATGATATTTCATATGTTCAAACTCTAGAACATTCAGTTTACCCTGTTTAAGTAAGATTGAATCAGCTATGCCAATTTTTCCAACATCATGTAAAAATGCACCCTTAATTAGTCCCATAATTTTTTCTTTATTTAGATGAAGGGCTTCTGCAAATGCAATTGAATACAAGGTGACTCTGTAATTATGAGCATTTGTTTCGCTATCTCGTTTAGCTACAGCTCCTCCAAGAACAGACATTATTTCTAAATTGGCTTGCAGAAGGTTCTTACTTTGATTAATGTACTCTTTATTAAGATATACAATAATAGGATATAGCAAAAAAGTTGTGACAAAAATAGTTAGAACCAACTGTACAATTGAGTAAGCAATGTTGGTGTAAATACCTTTTAGTTCTTCATCAGAGATTTGGTATAACCCTTGTATATATCCATCAAAGTTGTCAATATGAACAGGAACTTTGAATTGAAAATAAAATTTATTTCGAAAGTGATTGTGGATAATGTGTTCTTGAATTTCTTTAGTTGATCTTGTTGTAAAGCTATGATCTACTTTTTTTAACTCATCGATAATAGTAGGATAACTTCTATCGGCTTGAGACATCATAATATTATTACTATCATTTAGTAGAGTGATTGTCAAAAAACTAGTGTCATCTAAGTTTATTTTCTTTTCAACTAAAGTAGGTTCTATTTTAATGTTCTTAATAAAGTACTTGACTTCATTCTTAGCTAAAACAAGAACCTTGCTCTCAATTTGACTAAGTTGAATGGAGAGTGTTAAAGCAGCTACTATAAGTGCAATAATTGGAGAACTTATAATAAGTGGCTTTATTATTCTAGGATGTATTTGCACAATAATTAGCTTGAAAGATTGATGATTTTTTGAGCCCTTTCTTCAACCATGGAAGCAATAGTCTTCAGCTCTTCTTCGTGAGTAGATTCATGTAATAATGTTGAGGGATTAATCATGCCTATTTTAGTTGTTCCTTTGTCACTATACACTGATATACGACATGGTAGAACCATATTCATACTCATATCCTCATTCAAAACTTCTAATGCTAGTTTTGGATTACATATCTCATATATCCGGCAGTCTTCGCCAAGCTCAACACCTTTCTTTCGCATTGTCTCTGAAAGATTATGCATATGCAAAATGCCGAACCCTACTGTTTCAATATTTTCCTCTAAACGCTTTGCTACCTCTTCGATACTTTTTTGACTTTCTACAATGTATTGCATTATGAATCCTTTTTGTTTAATTATACATATGCTCTGTGAAGCCTTTGTGGAGTCAACTGCACAAACACTACACAGATAAAGTCCTATACTTTTGATATCTATAGTATGTCAATGCTAAGAATATAAGGGAGGATACATGAATAAGTTAGGGGCAAGTATTGTACTTTGTACAGTAATGGCATCACTACTTTTGGCAGCTCCAGAAGAAGATAGTGATGTTAAACAGTTACGCAAAGAGGTGAGGGAACTTCAACAGATGATGGTAGAGCTTAAAAAAGCCAACAAAGAATTAGAAGTAAACTCTGATGAATATTTTGAAGGTGAAAATAATGACATGCCTTCAAATGATTTTTATGATTTAAAAACAAGTGTTAAACAAATAGAAGCTGCATTAGAAGGAAATGCCAAGTCTGGATTTCAATTAGCTGGATATACTTCTTTTGACTGGGTAGATGCTCAAGGAAGTGACAATGAATTTACAGGAGTGAAGTTTGCTCCTATCTTTCATTATCAATATGGAGACTTATTCCAATTTGAAGGTGAATTAGAATTCAAAGCGCAAGATGATGGTGAGACGGAAACAGAACTTGAGTATGCTGCTGGTACATTATTTATTAATGACTATATGGGATTACAAATGGGTAAGTTTTTATCTCCTATAGGTCAGTATGTTCAAAACTTACATCCTGCCTGGATCAACAAACTTCCAAGTGATCCCGTAGGTTTTGGTCATGACGGTGCAGCCCCAACCTCAAATATTGGAGTAGCACTGCGTGGTGGACTACCAAAAGTGGCCGACTTACGAAGTAATTATGCCTTTTTTGTTTCTAATGCGCCCAGCTTTGGTGAAGCGGATGATGGAGATATTGGTATCGATGCAAGTGGTAAGACAACTTCGGGTGATGTGTCAAAAACTTGGGGTGGACGTTTTGCAATAAACCCTATGGGTGGAATGGAATTTGGTGTTTCAGGTGCGATTGGAAAAGCATCAGAAGAACTGACAGCGACAACAAATATAGGTGCAGCTGTTGGCGACAAGATAGATCGTGATTATGACGTGTTTGGTGCAGATTTTATGTTTAATATAAATGGCATTGACTTAAAAGCAGAGTATGTTCAACAAGAGATTGGAGAAAATGAGCTTAGTAGTTTAGAAGGCGGAACTTGGCGTTCTTGGTATGGTCAAATCTCGTATCAATTTTCTTCTATAAAGCTTGAACCTGTTATACGCTACAGTGATTATCATAATCCAGAAACGGAGCGTAATCAATGGGCTCTTGGTTTAAATTATCTCTTTGCAAATAACTTAATTGCAAAAGTGGCTTATGAATATAATGAAAATGAAGATAGTGCAGGCGAGGCTAGTATTAATAACAATCGAGTACTTGCACAGTTTGCATTTGGCTTTTAAAAGGAGTTGAAATGAAAAATATATTAACATCAATTATGCTTTCTATATTACTACTTTCTAGTTTAAGTAGTAATATGTTGGCAAATGAAAAGGCAGAAGCCAATAGTGTGAATGGCGCTGAAATATGGGCAGATGTATGTATGCGTTGTCATAACGTAAGAGCACCTTCTGATTTAAGCAAAAGAGCATGGAAATTTTCTATGAACCACATGCGAGTACGAGCAGGACTAACAGGGCAAGAGACAAGGGATGTTTTTGACTTTATAATAAAATCTAAAACGTTAGAGGATGCAAAATAACCTTTGCTTTGTAAACATAGAAAAGCTTTAAAAGGCTTTTCTAAATATGCTCTAACTCATAAAATCCATCAGTTATTTGATTATAGTTATTTTCTTTAATTGCATAGTTTAAAAGAGAAAATAAGTGTGATTTCATAGTCTCAACATCTGTATAGTCTTCTGTGTTGACAAATGAGATATAAAGTTTATGAGAAAAGTATTTTGATTCATGCAATGACAATAGGTTTTCTACTGCCTTCAATCCTTTCTCTTGGGATGTCATATCAAAGACTATATAGAAGAAATTATCTTGAAGCTTTACTAACTTATCACTCTGACGTATATGCATTTTTATAAGTGCTTCATCAATTACTGTATTGGAATAAAGTAGTACAGTACTAAAGTTGGTATTATATCTGTTGAATTTATAAAAATATTTTTCACTGAGTTTAGCTGTTCTAGCATACTCTAGAGATAAAAAATTTAAAGTTTGCGTTTTCATAACAATACTCCTTTTTCTTAATTATAATAAGGAATATGTGGAGAGTTTGTGAATTAATGTCTTCACACAGTCTCCACAATAGTTAAGTTACAATACATTTAATCTAAATAAAAGGACAGGTCATGAAAAAGATTTTAATTGCTTTACTAAGTGTAACCCTAGGTTTTAGTTTATTACAGGCAGCAGCTTTTGAAAAAGAGGCTAAGTTTAAAACAGTAAAAGTACATATTAGTTCTACTAAGCCACTTTCTACAGGGTCAAACACATTGATTCTTGATATAACAAAAAACGGTGTAGTTCCAAAGGATGCAAAAGTTAGTGTAAAAGCTTTCATGCCAGCTATGCCGGGTATGCCAGCGATGGATTCAAAGGCTAAAGCCAAAGACTTAGGAAATGGAAAATATAAAACGACTATTAACCTTGCTATGGGTGGGACATGGCAGTTTCATATTTTTATAACACCTGTAGAAGGAAAAAAATCACGTGTTAAAACCTCTTTTGATTTTTAAGGTAGCAAAATGAAAAGTCTATTTGTAGTCTTATTTCTTAGCTCAGCCCTTTTTGGATTGAGCCTTGATGAAGTGATAAGTAAAGCTTTAAATGAGAACCCGTCATTAGAGTCCATAACGCAAAGGATTGCTGCCAACAGTTCAAATATAGATGTATCTGATCAATTTTCTAACCCTACGTTGACTTACTCCCAGAACACTTTAGATAAAGATCAGGCAATGAGCCGTCAAACGGTTACTGTACAGCAAAAACTTCCTTATTTTGGCAAGCGCGATAGTTTGAAAAGTGTTGCACTAGCACAGGAAGATTTTTTGATAGAAAACTTGACACAGGCAAAAGTAGTCTTAGTCAACGAGATTAAAAATCAAGCTTATACTATTTGGGAACTTGAAAAGCTTTATAAAATCATCTGTGATTATGAGGATTTAACCAAGCAAAATATAGAACTTTCTGAGTCATACACATTGACATCAGATAGCCAGCATATGGGAATAATGTCGGCAGAATTGACACTTTCAGATCTGCGTATACAAAAAAGTACTTTAAATGCACAAATTCATGTTGCATATTCAAAGTTATCCTATCTTACATCTTTTGAGGTTAAAGAATTAGAAATCGATCTTGTTGTAATGGATATGCCAGGTATGAAAGACCTAAAAGATGCATTGATTAATAATCATGATATTGCGATTAAAGATAAAGAAATTCAAAAAAGAAAAGCCGTAGTAGAAACAGAAGATCTAAACAATTACCCAGATGTGAACCTAATAGGTGGTTATTCATATAGAGAGAATTTTGATAACTATTGGACATTGGGAGTAGGGATCACTCTTCCAATCTATGGGACAGAAGATCATAAGGTTCAAGAAGCAAGGATGTTGACTCTTGCAGCTGAAAGTTTAAAAGAAGACACCATAATTGCTGTTGATTCTGCTTTTAAGAACGCCTATATGCAAATGAAATCTGCCTACGAGGTTTATCATATTGTTCATGATCAGGCTCTTCCTCAAATTGAGCATATGTTTGAATTGACAAGCTCATCAATTTCAACGGGGGGTGATTTATTCAAGTACATAGACATCTTGGTACAAAAACTTAAACTTGAGCAAAAAAGCATAGCGGCTGTTGCCAACTACAATCGTGCTGAAGCTAAGATCTCAGCTCTATCAGGAGAAATAGAATGAATAGAATATTTAAATTACTGTTAATAGTATTATCTTTAACTGTAGCTTCAAAACAAGCTATGGCGGTCTCCGAAGGAGATGTTTCTTTAGTAAAAAAAGCAACTGTCGAACAACTTTTTTCAGTACAGACAGTTAAGGTGAAAAAAGAGCTAAGAAGCGAACGTATTAATAATTATGGGTATGTGATGATGGATCAATCCCGTATGTATGATGTGTCACCTCGTTTCGGTGGCTATGTTGTAAAGCTTTATGCGGATAAGGTCTATAAAAAGGTCAAAAAAGGCGATCCTCTCGTCACTGTTTACTCTCCAGAGGTCTTTAAGGCAAAGGACGAATATTTAAATACATACAAGTACATAAAAAAACGCCCTAATAAAGGCATGCTCGAGAGTTCAAGACTTAAACTGGAACTCTTAGGAATTAGCGACAAAGAGATTAAAGATGTAATCTCACAAAGAAAAGCATCCCCTAATACAACAATATACTCACCTGTTGATGGGTACGTATTCATAAAAGGCATAGACAAAGGTGCCGCATTTAATGCAAAACAGGGGCTTTTTAAGATTGTCAACTTAGATGAAGTATGGGTCGAGGCAAAACTTTTTGAAGAGGAAAGAGCGAGGCTGTCTATGACTAAACGTTATGAATTAAATTTTAAAGGTCTTAATAAGGTCTATCACACAACCAATACACTTTTATACCCTGAGTTAGACCCCAAGATTGCTACGCTTACCTTACGTTTAAGAGTAGACAATACTGAACACAAGCTTTTTCCAGGGATGTATGCCTCGGTCACTTCTTTAAAAGGAGAAAAAGAGCAACTGGTTTTACCTGCCACAGCAGTCATTCGTAAAGATGGAAAGTTTTATGTTTTTATGGTTGGAGAATATGAAGGTGAATATGAGCCACATGAGGTAAGGGTAAAAGTTCTAGATGCAGATACTTATGCAGTGATAGATGGACTAGATGAGGGTGATGAGTTAGTAAATAATGCGCTATTTATGATGGACTCTGATGCCCAGATCAATGGTCTGTACTGATAAGGATAAAAGATGATTGAAAAACTAATAGCCCTTAGCATTAAAAATAAGTTTCTTGTCTTAATGACAACACTGTTTTTAGTAATGGGCTCATATTATTCTTTAAAGAATACACCACTGGATGCTTTACCTGATCTCTCTCCACCACAGGTTATTGTACAGATAAATTGGCCGGGACAGTCACCTGAGATTATTGAAGATCAAGGAACTTATCCTTTAGTGTCCCAATTTTTAGCAATTGCGGATATTGATACTGTTCGTGGTTACTCGACTTATGAAAATGGTCTTATATATATTATATTCAAAGAGGGAACGGATCTATATTGGGCAAGATCACGTGTACTTGAACAGCTCTCATCTATTCAATCTCAGCTTCCTTCTTCTATGGAAGTATCCCTTGGACCTGACGCATCTGGTGTAGGTTGGGCTTATGAATATGCTTTGACCTCTAAGACAAAGAACTTGGCAGAGTTACGATCATTGCAGGACTATTATTATAAATATGCACTTATGGGTGTTGATGGTGTTAGTGAAGTGGCATCCATTGGAGGCTTTGTACCGACCTATCAAGTTAGTGTTAATAATGACAATCTGGTTCGTTACAACCTTAGTATAAAAGATGTTGCAGGTGTACTTAAAGCAAATAATAATGATACTGGCGGACGTATTATTATCGAAAATGGATTTGAATGGATGGTTCAAGCCAAAGGGTATGTAAAAGATTTAAATGATATTCGTAAACTAGTTGTAACACAAAAAGGAGGTGTGCAAGTCACCTTAGGTGACATTGGACGGGTTGAACTTGTTCCTGCTGCCAGACGTGGTATGGCAGACTTGAATGGTCAAGGTGAGGTTGTAGGTGGGATTGTTCTTCTACGCTATGGTGAAGATGTATATACAGCAATTAAGCGTATTGATAAAAAGATGCAGGAGCTAAAGGTAGAAGGGGTTGATGTTATTACGGTTTATGATCGCTCTAGTCTTATTGATAAAGCGGTTAAGACTCTTAAAAGCACACTCATAGAAGAGAGCATAATCGTGGTTGTTATTATTGGGCTTTTTTTGATGCACTTTCGTTCATCTCTTATTGTTTTAATCGTGTTGCCATTAACGGTAGGGTTTACTTTTTTATTAATGTATTTTTTTGATATTGGATCAAACATTATGTCCTTGGGAGGAATTGCTATTGCTATTGGAGCAATGGTTGATGCCAGCATCGTGATGATTGAAAACGCCCATAAAATGTTGCATAAATTTGAGCAGAGAGAGGGTAGAAGACCAAGCAATGAAGAGAGAATAGATATCATTACAAAATCGTCTCAGCTTGTTGGCCGGCCAATATTTTTTGCACTGGCGCTGATTGTCGTCTCTTTTTTACCTATATTTGCGCTTTCTGGACAAGAGGGTTTACTCTTTACTCCTTTAGCCTTTACAAAGACTTTTGCGATGGCTGCTGGGGCACTATTAAGTATTACTCTTGTTCCTGTACTGATGGTGTTTTTTGTTCAAGGTAAGATCTTACCTGAAAGGAAAAATCCTCTAAATAGATTTTTTATCTGGCTTTATCATCCTGTTATTGTTTATGGCTTGAAGTTTAAATATCTAGTGATTGTTTTTGTCTTGGCCTCTTTAGCTTATATGTATCCCCTATATAAAGGTTTAAAATGGGAATTTATGCCTATGCTTAATGAACAGACCTTTATGTATATGCCCGTAACTCCCTACGGTATCTCTATTGATCAGTCAAAGGCATTGACTCAGAAGACTGACAAAATCATCAAGTCATTTCCTGAGGTTGATACTGTCTTTGGTAAAGGTGGACGTGCAAATACTGCTACAGATCCTGCACCATTGGGAATGCTAGAGACCATAATCACCTTTAAACCCGAAAGTGAGTGGCGAGAAGGAATGACCTATAGTAGACTTAAACAAGAGATGGAAGATGCTCTTCAGGTTCCTGGTCTTGTGAACTCATGGACTTATCCTATCCGTGGTCGTATAGACATGTTATTAAGTGGTATTCGTACACCTTTGGGTATCAAGCTTTACGGCAAGACACCAGAGGGATTACAGAAGTTTGGAAAAGAGATAGAGGACAAACTTCGTAACTTTGATAAGACACTGTCTGTTTTTGCAGATCAGGCAAGTGCAGGGTATTATGTAGACATCGATATTGATGAAGAAGCACTTCAACGCTACTCCCTTGCCAAGGATGCCTTACTTGAATACACCTCACTCGCTATTGGAGGCATGAGGGTATCAACCATGTATAAAGGTTTGGAACGTTATCCAATCACTTTACGTTTAGATGAAAGCGAAAGACGTTCTTTAAATAGTATTAGAGATATTCAGATCAAGACCAAGTTGGGGTTTGTTCCTTTAAGTACTTTCGCAAAGGTCTCTTATAGACAGAGTGCCTCTGTAATCAAGTCGGAAATGGCATCCCCTGTTACATTCGTCTATATTACGCCAAATGATGGTGTGACAGCAACAGCTTATAAAGAAGAAGCTAAAAAGCTTATTGACGAGATCACCTTTGAACCTGGCTATTACGTCGAATGGGCGGGGCAGTCTGAATATCTTGAATCAGCAATGAATAAGATAGTGTGGATTGTTCCGGCAGTGTTTTTAAGTATTTTAGTACTTATCTATTTTGCATTAAAACAGATCATACCAACCTTGATCGTATTCTTTACATTGCCGTTCGCTCTATTAGGTGGATTGATTTATATTGATATCTTAAATTTTGCCATGAGTATTGCGGTTATTGTCGGTTTCTTGGCCTTATTAGGCGTTGCAGCTGAAACGGCCATTGTTATGATTGTTTATTTACAAGAATCGGTGGATGAGGCGAAGGAAAAGCATGCAAATAGTTTTAACCTTGAACATTTAAACGATGCAATCTATGAGGGTGCAGTTCAAAGGGTTAGACCTAAACTCATGACAGTTTTTGCTATCCTCGCCGGTCTTGCTCCTATTATGTATATTACCGGCGTTGGATCCGAAGTGATGCAAAGAATTGCAGCACCAATGCTCGGAGGCGTGATTAGTTCAGCTGTACTTAGCCTAGTAATCATTCCTATATTGTTTGAGATCTATGCCAAAAAAGAACTTTTTAAAAGTCAATCTAAAGATAAAGGAGAACAAAGGTGAAAAGAGAGAGCTTAGCAGCTTTAATAGTATTGATTTTTTTAAGTGGATGCTCTCAAGAAAAAGAAGATAGAGATGAGAGAAAGGCTCCAGGAATGAAGTGTGGGGCAGGGAAGTGTGGAGCAAATATGTTTGATGGAAACTCTGCTCTAGCAAAAAAGAAAAAAAATATACTCTCACAAATGCGAGATGATGATGCACGTAAAGAGTGTGTTATTGCTGCAAAGACAACAAAAGCTGCTTATGATTGTATTAGAGATCCAAAAGGAAAGAAACTAATTCTCAAATGTGGAGCAAATAAGGGTGGAGATTCAATCCATGCTCCTCTACCATCTAAAAAAGAGCCCCCTATGAAATGTGGTGCGGGCAAGTGCGGAAGTTCAATGTAGAACCTTCGCCTTATAAATTTAAAAAGGACAAACATGAATATAACTTTAGTTTCATCATTTGTATTAACCTTATTTCTTGCAGGTTGTACCCATACACAAAAAACAGTTGAGAATTCACAATTGGAACAAGATCAGAAAAAATTGATGCTCTTGACGCAAGCTTATCAGGCTGGAAAAGTGACTCCCATGGACTATATAAAAGAGTCACGAGTTCTTAGGGATAGTATAGATGAACAAAGAGAATCTTCTGGTCATCATGGACACATGCACTAGAATCCTCCACAAACACTTCACTCTTATTACAATATACTATAGCAGATAAGAAACTTAAGGGGGACAGTATGCATTCTCATGATTCTGTGAACTTTTCTGAACAAGCTCCTGTAGGGACATACACCTGTCCTATGCACCCGGAAATATTGCAATCTAAACCTGGAAACTGTCCCAAATGTGGGATGGCTTTAGAGTTAACAAAAAGTGATGGTAAAGAAGACCAGCGTGAATTAGTGTATATGACACATCGTTTTCTCATATCTTTAGTCCTCACAATTCCTCTTCTTGTTATTGTAATGGGGGACATGCTACCTTCGAGCCCATTTTCAACATTTTTAGGTGCAGAGACCAAAGGATGGTTTGAGTTTGCACTTGCTACTCCTATCTGTTTATATTCTGCATGGCCATTTTATGAACGGTTTATCTCTTCTATTAAGAGCCGTAACTTGAATATGTTTACATTAATTGGCTTGGGTGTTAGTGTTGCTTATGTATATAGTACAATTGCTCTATTCTTCCCGGATATTTTCCCTTCTACCTTTAGAGGAGAAAGTGGTGAAGTAGGTGTTTATTTTGAAGCCGCAGGGACTATTGTAACGCTAATTCTTCTTGGACAAGTCCTTGAACTTCGGGCCCGATCACAAACAGGGGATGCTATTAAAGGACTTCTTGATCTTTCCCCTGAAACAGCGAATATACTCTTAGATAATGGTGAAGAGAAGAGGGTTGCTTTAAATGAAGTCAAAGAAGGAGATAACCTACGAGTCAAACCTGGAGAAAAAATTCCTTTAGATGGAGAAATTATTGAAGGCACATCTAGAGTAGATGAGTCGATGATTACAGGAGAACCTGTTCCTGTATTAAAAGAAAGAAAAGACAAACTTATCGGCGCAACCTTGAATACTACAGGTTCGTTTATAATGCAGGTGGAAAAAGTTGGCGCAGACACCATGCTTTCACGTATTATCGATATGGTCTCTCAAGCTCAACGATCTCGCGCTCCTATTCAAAAACTCGCTGATACCGTGTCTGGTTATTTTGTTCCTATTGTTATGTTAATCTCGCTTATTACTTTTATTGTCTGGTCTATCTTTGGTCCAGAACCGAGTATGGCTTATGCTGTTATCAATGCTGTAGCCGTCTTAATCATTGCCTGTCCATGCGCATTAGGCCTTGCTACACCTATGTCCATTATGGTTGCTACAGGTAAAGGAGCAGGGATGGGTGTCTTGTTTAGAAATGCTGAGGCTATAGAGACCTTGCGTAAAGTAAATATGCTTGTTATTGACAAAACAGGAACTATAACGGAAGGAAAGCCCCGTTTAAATCATATATATATGAATAGCTCCATGAGTGAATCAGATTTTCTTTATATTGCTGCTAGTCTAGAGAAGGGTAGTGAACATCCTTTAGCAACAGCTATTATAAATGAAGCAAAGTCTCGTGATATCAAGCCAGTCGATACGGAAGAGTTTATCTCCATAACGGGTAAAGGTGTTCGTGCAAAGCTTGAAGATAAAGAGCTTGTTTTAGGAAATGAAACTCTTATGAAAGAGCTCATGTTTGATATAAATGAATTTAAAGATAAGGCTAATGTTCTCAAAGAAGAAGCAAACACCGTAATGTATCTATCGGTTGATAAAAAAGTAGTTGGAATCTTAGCTGTTAGTGATCCTATCAAGGAGAGTACACCTGAGGCAATTAAGGCATTACAAGATGAAGGTGTTAAAGTTGTTATGCTTACAGGTGATAGCCAGAAAACAGCTAAAGCAGTATCCTCACTCTTAAACCTTGATGGTGTCGTTGCTCAAGTCCTACCTGAGCAAAAAGCACAAAAAGTACAAGAGTATAAAGATAATGGATACATAGTCGCTATGGCAGGTGATGGAATTAACGATGCACCTGCTTTAGCCCTTGCCGATGTTGGAATTGCCATGGGCACAGGGACAGATATTGCGATGGAAAGTTCAGCTGTAACTCTTGTCAAAGGAGATCTTCGAGGTATCGTTAAAGCTAAGCGACTAAGTACGATAACAATGTATAATATTAAACAAAACCTCTTCTTCGCCTTTATATACAATGCCTTAGGTGTCCCAATTGCAGCAGGTGTGCTTTTCCCACTTTTCGGTATATTATTAAGCCCAATTTTTGCTGCTGCAGCTATGAGTTTCTCTTCTGTTTCTGTTATCGCAAATGCCTTAAGATTAAAAACTAAAAGACTTGATTAGTCATATGAAAAATAAAGAGTAAAGACTCCACAAACCCTTCACTCTTATTCGATAAACTAATGATATGAAAATACTTTTTTTAGAAGATGACGCTGTTATCGGTAATATTATTTTTGAGTTTTTAAGTGAATTTTATGATGTAAAACATTGTTTCAATTCAGCAGATGCTCTTAAGTATGCAGAAGGAAACCATTATGACCTATATATCTTTGATATTAATGTTCCAGGTATATCAGGACTTAAATTGTTAAAAAGTTTACGTGACTTCAACGATACAACACCAGCTATTTTTATTACTGCCTATCAAGAACTCAAGTACTTACAGGACGGTTTTGAACTTGGTGCTAATGATTTTATTCGTAAACCTTTCGAAGTAGAAGAGTTACAGGCGCGTATAGAAAACATAAAGCGTCAGTATAATATTGACGAAGAGATTTTTATTGCAGACGGAATACGTTTTAATATTGTTGAACATAAAATCTTTATTGAGGATAAAACTTTCTCAATCTCTGCAAAAGAAAGTGCTATACTGCGCTATTTAATTGGAAATAAATCCCATGTAGTTTCGACCAATGAGATTCTTCAAAACCTTTGGCATTATGATGATATGCCTACTGATGACACCATTAGAACTTACATTAAACGGTTAAGACAGATCCTTGGTAAAGAACACATTTTGAATGTCAGAGGGGAGGGGTACCGTTTTGAATAAATTGGAAAAAAAATCGTTTTATTCGTTTCTTATATTATATATTGTTTCTTCATCAATTTTTATTTGTTTAAGTGCTTATTGGTACTATGTTGCACAAAAAAGTTCTTTTCAGAGTAATCAATATTATAAATTACAACATATTGCTGATAAAGTTTCGCAAAGTATTGTATATGCGCACATGCGAGGTCTAAAATTAGAAACACCTACTGTTGATGATGATATTTCCATTGCTTTAATAGGAATCAACAATGAAATACAGTATGGATCTCTTACCAATGACTTCTCACCAACTACAGCAGAGTATGTAGATATTAACAATCATAATATTTTGGTTTCTGATTCCCCTCAAGAACATTTGGACATTAAATATGTAGTTGTTGAATCAAATGTTTTATTCACACAAATAAAAAATTTAAAGGAAAATGTCTTTACAGGAATACTTGTTTCAATTTTTGTGATGATCATATTAGCATCAATTCTCTCACGGTTTTTTATGCGTCCTCTTCATCAAAAAATAAAACAAATAGAAGATTTTGTTCATGATACTGCACACGAACTTAACACTCCTATTACAGCTTTAAGCATGTCAGTATCACGCGCACTCAAAAAAGAGACATATGATGCTAAGATTTTGAAAAATATTTCAATTAGCACAAAACAACTCTTTGATATTTATAATGCACTTTCTTATCTATCCTTTGATTCTAAAGAAGAAGAGTCTCCTAAAATCGATGTTAGCGAAGTTTTAAAGAAGTCAGTAGATTATTATCAAGAATTAGCACAGTGTAAGATAATAAACCTAGAAATACAGAGTGAATCTTTTATGTTTAATATAGACGAGGCGAAACTAACCATGCTCTTTGGAAACCTTATTAATAACGCGATTAAATACTCTCCAGCGGATTCAGAAGTAAGACTTAGTCTTAAAGATGGAATGTTTAGAATATCAGACAATGGAATTGGTATTGAAAAAGAGAAGCTAACAAAGATTTTTGATAGATTTAACCGTGAAACTGAATATTCAGGCGGGTTTGGCATAGGCTTAAGTATCGTAAAGAAAATATGTCAAGAGTATGATTTAACAGTCACTGTTGAATCAGAGATAAACAAAGGAAGCAGTTTTACAGTTATCTTTTAAATTAATAAAAGGAAAACAATGATTAAACTAGAATCAACTATTACTTGTCCTAACTGTACTTATGTATCTAAAGAAAAGATGCCTGTTGACGCATGTGTGCGGTTTTATAAGTGCAGGGGATGCGGGTATATAGTGATTCCCACAAAAGGAGATTGCTGTGTTTTTTGCTCATACGGTGATGTGAAATGTCCACCTGTTCAAAAAAAGTCAGAATCCTTGATTGGGACAAGAGAACAGTAGTTTAAATTAGGTATTGTCCCCACTTCTTGTCTCTAACATTTTTAACCGTTTTTTATATTCTTCAGTATCAATTTTTCCATCAGCATACCTTTTATCAAGGGTTTCTTTTGCCGACGAATCTTCTTTCTGACTTCTAGTTATATAATAAAAAACAGTTCCAATAAGGAAGATGATAAACAACCAACTTGTTATCATAACAGATCCATGTCCTTCAAGTCCATACATGGTTTACTCCTTAAATTACAAGTTAAAAGCTGCCTAAATGGAGGAGGGCAGCTCAATATTATTAATAAAGGATCCCAACATCTGAGTCTAGATCAATTTCTACAACTTTGGATGGGCTACCTTTAAATACAGTCACAAATGAGGTTACAACGGACTCTTCCTCAGCTGAAGCATCTGGATAATAGGTTGTGACTTCTTTAACACATGAAGGTTTGATTACTGTAGCAAAGGAAATTACAACTGACTCTTCCTCCGCAGAAGCATCTGGATAATAAGTCGTGATTTCCTTATAAGAGCTTGTAACCTCTTTATCACATGAAGACTGAACTGACACATCAGCACTTAACGATAAACTTAGAATAACAGCTAACATTCCAATTGACTTTTTCATAATAGATCCTTTTTTATATATAACACTATTGTATTGAGATTGCGTGAAGAGTATGTGGAGTCTTATTGTATGAGTGTGAGTGGTTTGCTATACTGTCATGTAATAGATAATTGTATTTTATGAAGCCGTAATCTATTAAGATAAATGCATATAATTAAAGAAAAGAGCATAATGATAAAAGAATTAAAAAAGCTTACGGAAGTTGAACACCATGCCCCTGTAGTTGATAGAGAAAAGTCTCAAACATATTTAACTTTATTAGAAGAAGCAATTGACAATAAAGACATATACAACATTGCTCTTTCAGGTCCATACGGATCAGGGAAAAGTACTATTATTAAAACCTTAATGAGTAGAGTTACTTGTGGAGGAAATAAATATTTAGAAATATCGCTTGCAAGTTTTGATCAAAAAGAAGATAAGAGTTTAGGTTATTTGATAGAAAAAAGTATTTTGCAACAATTCTTTTATAAGGTTAGTAAAGCTTCAATTCCCTATTCTAGGTTAACACGAATTATGAGCTATGGCTTTATGAAAATTGCATCAATAGTCGCAGTTATTTTTATATGGATTTTCTCATATTATTTTGTTAACAATATAGATAGGTTCAAACAAATCTTTACTCTTGCTGGTGCAGAAACAAGCTTGTATTTTACGTTTACATTAGTATCTCTTATACTTTTATGGCAAATAGTGAAGAGATTAAGTTCGGTTCGGTTAAGTAAATTAATAGTTCAAAATGCAGAAATTGAATGGGATGGTGGTGAGTCTTCATTGTTGAACAAATATCTTGATGAAATTCTTTATTTCTTTGAAGAGACAAAATATTCTGTTGTGATAATAGAAGATTTGGATAGATATGGCAAAACGGATATCTTTGAAAAGCTTCGTGAACTTAATATACTTATTAATAGCTATGAAAAAATAAAACATAAGGTCACGTTCATTTATGCAGTCAAAGATAGTCTTTTCGCAGGTAGTGATCGGACAAAGTTTTTTGATTATATTGTTCCTGTTATCCCAGTAATTAATATGAGTAACGCAAAAGATAAATTACAAGAAAAGATAGCAAGCATTGGGTATGAAGATTTGTTATCACAAGATCTTTTAAAAGAAGTGTCTTTTCATATTGCAGATTATCGTCGATTACTAAATATATTTTCAGAATTTAAGGTATATATACTAGAATTAAAACTTGAGAATGGTTCAAAAAAAGAAATAGAAAAACTATTCTGTATGATTGTCTATAAAAACTTTTTTCCCAATGATTTCGAATCGCTACACAGTAGAGAAGGTATGCTTTATAATGTCTTTCATGATCAAAAAACTCTACTTATTGATATTTTACAAAATAAAATAAAAGAACAAGTCATTAAGCTAGAAGAGAGTATTCAAGATTCTGAGGATGAGTATCTAATTAATGAAGATGAATTAAGAGTTGTCTTTGTGGCACAAGCTTTTTCTATTCATCCAAATGTAGCAACGATTAACTTGGATGGCCAATTACGTAGTGCTTCTGATATTGCAAAAAACACCAGCCTTTTCGATGCATTTAGGAAAATCAACACAATTCGTTGCCACAATGTCAGTGGTGGCAACCTAGGAAACTATACATTTGATTTCTTTTCACTTAACGCTAATGGTACATATGAAGACAGAATAAAGTTGATTGAAAATAAGAAAAAGTCGGCTATTAATATGATGAAACAAAACTTACTTCAACTAAAACGAGAGCAACGCAATATAAGACACTCTTCCTTAGCTGAACTAATGATCTTAGACAGAGAGCAAGAGATTAAAAAGGAAGTATTACAGTTTAATCCTTCTAAGGATGAACTTAAAAATAATATTGAATTAATAAGGGCTTGGGATCTTGTCAAATATTTTATAAGAAATGAATACATTACTGAAGACTACAGTAACTTCACTTCTTACTTTTATGATATTTTAATTTCTATGAGTGATTTTTCATATATAAATAGTATTCGAAATGATGAGGCTTCTGATTATCATAGAGAAATTGACAATCCAAAGTCACTATTAGACAACATTGCTCCTGCATACTTTAAATATGAATCCGTTTTAAACGTAAAACTCATTGAATACCTATTAATAAATAAAAATAACTACTCTGAACACTATAGGTTACTCGTAGAGCAACTCACAGACCAGAGTGCAAAAAATAATGATTTTATTATCGCTTATCTGGTTAGTTGTAATAATAAAGGTATTAGTTTATTTATTCAAGCATATTGCGAACAAAGAGATGACTTTTGGAAAAGAGTAGTTCACGAATGGAAATTTGATTATGAACCAGCTGATGTTATTTTAAAATCAATGATAACTTCATTAGACATAAACGTAATTGAAAAGATGGACTTAGATGGTGAATTGTCAAAATATTTGGCTAATAAAAGGGACTTTCTGCTGTATACATCTGAAATTGATGATGAAGAATTTCACAACCTTGTTACAACCTTGGATCTAAAATTTAATAAACTGAATCGTCCGACTCTTGATATTGAAACAGTAAGATTAGAGTACTTATTAAACAATTATCAATATAAAATCAATAGTCATATGCTAAACTTGATGATTGCAAGCTTTTCTAAAACAGCGGATAGTCTGAGTTACTCTTCGATAAAAGGGTCAACACTCTC
>Ga0316207_10001114_pt1 | contig 35458 bp, 24 predicted proteins | sample 6weekpyrite_MG_FD_204943 | JGI IMG/M metagenome (GOLD analysis project Ga0316207, IMG submission 204943) | Microbial mat bacterial communities from mineral coupon in-situ incubated in ocean water Damariscotta River, Maine, United States -... | ecosystem: Environmental > Aquatic > Marine >... | reverse complement strand
GGTCGCTTGGCCGAGCTTCACACCGCCTTTGCCAATAATGTTCTGCATGATGAAGAAAGCTATGTGCTCTATCTCAATGCCGATCAGCTGGGCGGCCTGTCCGATGGCTTTATCCAGTCAGCCGCTGCGGCTGCTGCATCGCGCGACCATGAGGGCGAATACGCCATCACCAATACCCGCTCATCCATGTCGCCTTTCCTGACATTTTCCGATGAACGTGATCTGCGTGAACAGGTCTGGAACACCTATTATAATCGCGGTGATAATGGCGATGAATACGACAATAACGCCCTGATCGCCGAGATTTTGCAATTGCGTCATGAGCGCGTTCAACTGCTCGGTTATGACAATTACGCCTCCTGGCGTCTGGAAAACCGCATGGCCGGAACACCCGAACGCGCCATGGACCTGATGGAAGGTGTCTGGGCCGCAGCCATTGCGCGGATTGATGAGGAAGTCGCCGACATGCAGGCCATGGCCGATGCCGAAGGCGCAGACATCACCATCCAGCCTTGGGATTATCGCTATTATGCCGAAAAAGTGCGCTCCCAGCGTTATGATCTCGATTCAGAAGAAGTGATGCAATATCTCCAGCTCGATAATTTGCGCGAGGCGATGTTTGATGTCGCGGGTGAGCTGTTTGGCTTTGCATTTACGCCTCTGGCTGAAGGCACAGTTTCCGTCTGGCACCCATCGGTAAAGGTCTGGGAAGTCACCAACCGCGAAACCGGCGAAAATATCGGCCTGTGGTATCTTGATCCCTTTGCTCGTCAGGGCAAGCGCTCCGGGGCCTGGGCCAATTCCTTCCGCAGTCACACCACATATGATGGTCAGGAAAATGTTCTGGCCACCAATAATTCCAACTTCGTTGAAGGCGCACCCGGCGAGCCGGTTCTGGTTTCCTGGTCGGATGCGGAAACTTTCTTCCACGAGTTTGGCCACGCTCTTCATGGCCTGTCCTCCAATGTGGTTTATCCGTCGCTTAACGGCGGTGTGCGCGATTATACCGAGTTCCAGTCCCAGCTCTTGGAGCGCTGGTTGCTGACAGATCGGGTGATCAACAATTATCTTGTCCATGTCGAAACAGGTGAGCCCATTCCGGATGTTTTGGTGGAGCGCATTCGCGCAGCGGCCAATTTCAACCAGGGTTTTTCAACCGGCGAATATCTGGCCTCGGCTCTGGTGGACATGGCCTATCACACCACCGACCCGGCCGGGATTGATCCCGACAGCTTTGAGCGTGAAACCCTGGAAGCTCTGGGCATGCCGTCCGAGATTGTCATGCGTCACCGGTCAACGCATTTCGGGCATATCTTCTCGGGCGAGGGCTATTCAGCGGGTTATTACGGCTATATGTGGGCTGATGTTTTGACCTCTGATGCCGCTCAGGCCTTTGAAGAAGCAGGCAGTTATTACGATCCAGTCGTTTCAGCCAGCTTGGTGGAAAACTTGTTTGCCCCGCGCAATTCCATTGATCCAGCTGAAGCTTATCGCAATTTCCGCGGACGGGATGCGGAAGTTTCCGCCTTGATGCGCGATCGCGGTTTCCCGGTTCCTGAATAAAAAGCCGGACTGCAATACAAACAAAACAAACGGCCGGTGGGAGAGAACCACCGGCCGTTTTGAATTGGGATGTCAGCCCGCCCTGCGGTGTCACGTCCGGTCAACAGCCCATCCCGCTTGGCCTGATGGCGCACCAATGCTACCTCCCCGCCCCATGAGCACATATCAGTCCCGCATACGCAATTTTTCCATCGTGGCGCATATCGACCACGGCAAGTCCACACTGGCGGATCGCCTGATCCAGTATACCGGTGGGCTGTCTGATCGTGAGATGAGCCAGCAAGTTCTCGACAATATGGAGCTTGAGCAGGAACGCGGCATCACAATCAAGGCCCAGACCGTGCGTCTGGATTATAAAGCCGATGATGGCGAAACCTATATCCTCAATCTGATCGACACCCCCGGACATGTCGACTTTGCCTATGAGGTCAACCGCTCCCTGGCCGCCTGTGAAGGTTCTCTATTGGTCGTCGATGCCTCCCAGGGTGTGGAAGCACAGACCCTCGCCAATGTCTATCAGGCCATCGAGGTCGATCATGAGATCGTACCCGTGCTCAATAAAATTGATTTGCCCGCCGCTGAACCCGACCGGGTCCGCGCACAGATCGAAGATGTGATCGGTCTGGATGCCACCGATGCGGTGGAAATTTCGGCCAAGACCGGCATTGGTATCAAGGATGTGCTCGAAGCCGTGGTCACGCGCCTGCCAGCTCCGAAAGACGCTGATCCTGAAGCGCCCTTGCGGGCCATGCTGGTTGATAGCTGGTATGACCAATATCTCGGCGTGATCTGTCTGGTCCGGATCATGGAAGGCACGTTGAAAAAGGGCATGAAAGTGCGCCTGATGGGTACCAATGCCGCCTATCCGGTGGATGGTGTTGGTGTGTTCCGCCCGAAGATTGAAAATGTCGATGCGCTGGGGCCGGGCGAGCTGGGCTTCCTCAATGCCTCGATCAAACAGGTCCGCGATGCCCGTGTCGGTGACACCATCACCGAGGATCGCCGTCCCGCTGCTGAAGCGCTACAGGGCTATAAACCGGCCCAGCCCGTCGTGTTCTGTGGTCTGTTCCCGGTTGATAGTGCCGAATTTGAAGATTTGCGTGAGGCTATTGGCAAGCTGGCCCTCAATGATGCCAGCTTCTCCTTTGAAATGGAGACATCGGCAGCCCTCGGCTTTGGCTTCCGTTGCGGCTTTTTGGGTCTGTTGCATCTGGAAGTGATCCGCGAACGTCTTGAGCGCGAATACGATATTGAGCTGATCACCACCGCCCCGTCCGTGGTCTATAAAATCACCCTCAATGACGGTGAAGTGATTGAGCTGCACAATCCGGCTGACATGCCCGACCCGGTCAAGATCGAGTCCATTGCCGAACCGTGGATCAAGGCGACCATTCTGGTGCCCGATGAATATCTCGGCGGTGTATTGAAGCTCTGTCAGGACCGGCGCGGTGTCCAGGTCGAGCTGACCTATGCCGGCAGCCGGGCCATGCTGGTCTATGAGCTGCCGCTCAATGAGGTGGTGTTTGATTTCTACGACCGTCTGAAATCGGTTTCAGCGGGTTATGCCAGCTTCGATTACCAATGGTATGAGGATCGCGAGGGCGATCTGGTAAAAATGTCGATCATGGTCAATGACGAGCCGGTCGATGCTCTGTCCATGGTCGTTCACAAGGGCCGGGCTGAAGCGCGCGGTCGCTCCATGTGTGAAAAGCTGAAGGATCTGATCCCGCGTCACATGTTCAAAATCCCGATCCAGGCCGCTTTGGGTGGGCGCATCATTGCCCGCGAAACCCTGTCTGCGATGCGAAAAGACGTGACAGCCAAATGCTATGGCGGTGATGCCAGCCGTAAACGCAAACTGCTCGACAAGCAGAAGAAGGGTAAGAAGAAGATGCGCGAATTTGGCAGTGTCCAAATCCCGCAATCCGCCTTCATCGCCGCCCTCAAAATGGATGACGATTAGAAAATTTTGTTTGTTTCCGCTGCGCTCGACCCGAGCTTGATACCGATATTGATGACAGGGTTGATGCTCACATGAAACACGGCTCAAGGCTGATCGACATTTCGGTTCACTTGATCCGGTGAGCTCCATCCGATTGGTGGCTCACTCATGCCTCCGATGGGGCGGGCATTCGCTCGACGCGCGCCTTTTTGATTTTGGCGCGCTTGCGAAGGCGTTGCCTTCGATTTGTTGTTTCCGATGCGGCGGGCTGATCACGATATCCACCGTCATTCCTGCGAAGGCAGGAACCCAGTTTATAAGGCTGGTTTCAGCTTATAGAGGTAGGATGGATGAGTACGGACTTCCCCCTTGCCCCGTTTTTACGGGGAGAGGGTGGCGCGAAGCGCCGGGTGAGGGGCATTTCAGGACCGAGCTCTGACATCAAAACCCCTCATCCCCCCTTTGGGGACCTTCTCCCCATAAATGGGGCGAAGGGGTTTGCTCCCCCTATCGAGCGGCATTCGACCCCCACGTCCTCCATAAATGGAAGAAGGCGAAGTTTATTTTTCCCGGAGGAGCGACGCGAATTCCGGGACCTGCCAGACCAAAAAGATTGATCCTTATCATCGGGTGTTTCTAGTTTGCGCGCTCAGATGAACATATCCAAAACACAATTCTCAATTACTCTTTCCCAGACAAAATAGGTAGATATACCCGGTTGTTTCCGTGTCCCGATGCTGGAATGATTTGGTATAAAATTAGGTCGCCTTTTGAAGAAAAGTACATTGTGACTTGCTCGTACCACGTATCATCACCGGATTGATCGCAACGTGTATAGCGGATCGCAGAAAGCTCCCTACCCACACTTGATGGATTGGAAGGCTCCAAACCTAAAGTTCCCGTCTCAGCCTCGCACCAGCCTTCAATATATATTGGCTCGCGTATAATTTGTGAAAAGATGGGAAGAGGAGAAAGGACACATATGGTTCTAAAATTACATTCGGTGGCGAGCTGTCCTGCATCAGAGAACCATAATTCGCCCTCGCCTGGGCGAAACAGAATCCTGTCAGTGGGGTGTTCAATGTTTATGAGGACGATTGAAGGGGATGGTTGAGCGTGTGCGTTTTCATCGAAAAAAAATGAGTAACCCATGAAGAGGATAATAGTGCAAATTCGAGTCATTTTCAGTGTCACCAGCTTGTCGTGTTGCTTTAATGCTTAAGATAATATTGGATCAAAAGTCTTGAAGCAAAGGTCTTTCAAGGCTCTGGGATAAGCCCCCCCATCACAAGGCGTTGAACGCGGGTGACATTGCGCACCAGCTCGCCGATACTTAGAGCAACAATCCTGCCCAATGCCGACGGAGACCCGACATGCTACGTTCCATCATCATCACATTCGCCCTAGCTTTCAGCGCGCCTGCATGGGCCCAGCTGGAGCCGGGTGAGGCGGCAGCCGATTTTACCGTCGAGGGCTTTCAGGCCGGTGAGCCGGTTTCTTTTACCCTGTCAGAAGCCCTGGTCGATGGTCCGGTGGTGATGTTCTTCTTTCCCGCCGCCTTTACCTCGGGCTGCGAAGCCCAGGCGGCCAGCTTTGCCGAATCCATTGACGCCTTTGAAGCACAGGGGGCCCAGGTGATCGGCGTCACCGGCGGTAATACTGATCGTTTGGCTGATTTTTCCACCCAGCATTGCGCCTCGGCCTTTCCGGTCTTTGCCATTTCTGACGGCATGATGGGGGATTATCAGGTGCGCCTGATTGCGCGTCCCGGTTGGACCGATCGCACGAGCTATGTGATCGAGCAAGATCAGACGATCCTCTTTACCTGGGCGGCGATGAACCCCTATGAGCATGTCGATCAAACGCTGCAGGCTTTGCAGAACAGACAGCACGGTCATGTTCACTGATCTTTGAAGACAGATCGGCTCTCTGTATATAAGAAATGATGCATATAAGCCGTGACTTCCCGACATTGGCGGTTGAAGAATAGTGCAAACAGCCTAGGTATGAGGTCTTCCCTGATGAGGCCTGCCATGACCGATACCGCCATATTGTTTGAAAACATTCACGCCAATGCCGATGCGCCGCTTTTATCGGCGGGCATGACCATCGAACGCCATGGTGGTGCGCTTGAGCCTGCTGATCTGCATGCGGCATTGGCCAAGGCACGCCTCGCCGGTATCCGCTCGCGCACCAAGATGACAAAACAAGCGTTTGAAGCAGCACCCAACTTGCTCGCTCTGGGCTGTTTTTGCATCGGCACCAATCAGGTTGATTTGATCGCGGCAGCCGCTCGTGGCATTCCGGTTTTCAATGGCCCCTTTGGCAATACCCGCTCGGTCGCTGAGCTGACTTTGGCCTCGGCGATCATGTTGAAGCGCGGCGTGCCCAAGCGTTCGGCCGCGGCGATCCGCGGTGAATGGCAAAAATCGGCTGATGGCTCACATGAAGTGCGCGGAAAGAAGCTGGGCATTGTCGGTTATGGCAATATCGGCTCCCAGCTCAGTGTTCTGGCCAGCGCTCTGGGCATGCATGTCTATTTTTATGATATTGAACCGAAACTGGCCCATGGCAATGCCCGTTCGGTGGCCTCTCTGGATGAATTGCTGACCATGTCGGATGTGCTCACCCTGCATGTACCCTCAACGCCGCAGACCAAAAACATCATGAGTGCCGAGGCCATCGCCAAGATGAAGCCCGGGGCGATGTTGATCAATCAGGCGCGCGGTGATCTGGTCGATATCGATGCTTTGTGTGCCGCGCTTGAAAGCGGTCATTTGGCCGGGGCGGCGGTGGATGTATTCCCGAAAGAGCCCGCATCGAAGGATGAGGCTTTTGTCTCGCCCTTGCAAAAATTTGAAAATATCATCCTGACCCCGCATGTCGGTGGCTCGACTTTGGAAGCCCAAGCCTCCATCGGTGAGGATGTGGCCGGCAAGCTGGCTCGCTTCATCAAGCAAGGCGGCACCAAGGGCGCGGTCAATGTGCCCGAGATCGATCCCGGCCCGCTGGCCGATGGCCGGACGCGCCTATTGAGCTTTCACCGCAATGTGCCGGGCTATCTGTCGCGTCTCAATGATGCGGTCAGTGCCGCCGGGGCCAATATCTGCGCCCAGCAATTGGAAACGCGTGGCGAGGTGGGTTTTGTGGCCGCGGATCTGGAAGGTGATTTGCCCGCCAGCTTCATTGAAAACGTCAAAGCCATGGATGGTTCAATCCGGGCGCGTCTGATTGCGGGTTGAGCCTGCCAGTCAGGATTGACGGCGCAGGGCAATGGCAAGGGCATCGATTGTGCGGGCATAATCAGCGCCCGCCCATTCGGCTGCCGCAATCACCACATCGCGGGCTTCAATGGCTCCAAAACCGATAAAGCGGTGCGCAGCGCCCTGCTCAAAGGCTTCAAAATCGGTCATGCCATCACCGACCATGACAATCTGCTCGGCCTGGCCGGATATCTGGCGCAATATGTCCGCCTTGCCGCCATTTTGTGACAGCGGACACTCGCGATCCAGTCCGCAGACAAGATCACCGTCAAAGACAAAGCGATTGGCGTGTCTCTCACTGACAGCAAAACCCAGATCGCCCAGGACAAGGTCCAGAAGATCGCGAAACCCGCCGGAAATAGCATGCAATTGATCGCCGTTCTGGCGAAGAGAGGCCAGCAAGGGCTTCATACCCGGCGTAATTTTCTGGCGCAGGATTTCGGCAATGGAATCGATCAAATCCCGGTCTAGGGAGGCCAGGGATAGCCGCGCTTCCAGAGACTCGCGCAGCGCCATTTTACCGGTCATCCCAGCCTGGGTGATGGCGTGTAATTGACCGCGCGTCGTCTCTGAATCCGGCATTCCGGCCAACGCCGCTTCAATCGCTGTATCCAGCGATTCCACCCGCAACAGGGTCGAGTCCACATCAAAGGCAATCAGACGGCTCAATCGATCAGTCCCGCTTTTTGGCCCCAGCCCATATAGGTGGAATTGCGCCGGGCCTCTAATTCATCTGTCCCCGGATCGGCAAACAGGGCTTTCGGCTCCAGGCCTGCCCCGTCGAGAATGCGGTTCATATAACTATACAAGGCACAAACTTGCACGGCGATATACAAGACATCCTCGCTCCACCCGGCGGCATACACGGCCTCGGCTTGGGATGTGCGTGTCTTTGATGGCTCTTTTGTCAGCTGATGCACATAATCCAGCAATGGGATCATTTTGGCCTCAACGCCGGCTGCCTCCGGCCCGTCATTGACCAATGTGTCGACAAAATCCTGCTCATAACCAAAGGCCTGGGCCATCGCCTTATGCGCGCCAAAGCAAAACTGGCAGGCATTCAGACCCGAGACATAAGCCGAGATCAGCTCGCGTTCGCCGACACTCAAATCCGACGGAGCCCGCATAATCGCATCATGCATCTCCAATAAGGGCCGCACCCCGGCTGGAAAGCGCTTGAACAGGGCTTCAAGATAATCGCCCTCTTTCAAACTGGGGAAATGAGACATGGGTGGTGCTCCAAACGGGCTTCGATGTGGTCAGGATAAGCGCTTGCGGCGTCAAATCCAGAGCCCTCGCATCAAAAGCTGCGTCCAAGGGCAGTCCAAGCCTTGCTGTTCCTGGCATGATGGCTATATTCCGCGCCTCCAGCGGAGAGGTGGCCGAGTGGTCGAAGGCGCACGCTTGGAAAGCGTGTAAACGGGGAACCGTTTCGAGGGTTCGAATCCCTTCCTCTCCGCCATCATTTTCAATGATTTTGTAGCGTGTCCGCTGTTTCGGGAGCTTGGAATAGCTTGGGCGTGTCTGAGACGGATCAAGACTTGGGTAATACGCCGCAATAGGGCCTATGTCTCAAACCCTGAAATCAGGCGATCCGGTTTGCCGGGCACCATCAATTATTCCCGCTAGGGAATATTTTTAACATTTCGGAGGTTTGGAGGGTTAAAATTCCCGATGGGGAATATTTTCCTTGCGTTCATCAGAATGCGTCAATATATTCCCGTTCGGGAATGAAGAGGTGTATGATGACTCCTGAAGGTATTGGGGCCCTGATCAAGGCGACGCGGAAACAGCAAGGATTGTTGCAGGCAGAACTGGCAGCAGCCTCCGGAGTTGGCTTGCGCTTTCTGATCGAGTTGGAAGCTGGTAAGCCGACGGCCCAGCTGGGTAAGGCCCTCGAAGTCCTTGCTGCACTGGGTTGCCAGGTGCGGATTTGCACACCGGAGGATGGTTGATGCGCCCGATCCGGGAGTTGAGTATCTGGTGGAAAGGCATTGAGGTGGGTGTCCTTTCGACGGATCGAAATGGAGACACACAATTCCAGTATCTGGATGCATGGCTCTCCCTTGAAACAGCCTTGCCGATTTCGCAGGCCCTGCCGCTTCGCAAGGAGGCCTTTTCACAACGGGAAAGTCGTCCGTTCTTTGATGGTCTCCTGCCGGAAGAGGGGCAGCGGGAAGCTGTGGCTGCGGCTTTGGGAATATCGAAGGGCAATCACTTCAAGCTGCTCGAAAAGCTGGGAGGGGAAGTGGCAGGCGCTCTCACGCTCTGGCCGGTAGGAGAAACTCCAACAAACAAGCAAGCATCGGGTGCATTTGAATGCCTGAAAGAAGCAGAACTTGCCCGAATTATCGAGCGATTGCCTGTGCGACCGATGCTCGCTGGCGAAGGAGAGCTTCGGCTGTCGCTAGCGGGTGCCCAGTCCAAGCTTCCGGTTATCAAGGATGGAGAGGGCATCGGATTGCCGCTCCCGGGCGCGCCTACCACGCATATATTGAAACCACCCATCCAACGGTTTGACCATACCACTGAGAACGAAGCCTTTGTGATGCGCCTGGCGGCAGAGATCGGACTGGAAGTAGCCGCAGTCGACATCGGATGGGCCGAGGGGAACTCATTTCTTCTGGTTGAGCGATATGATCGGGTACGAGAGCCTGATGGATATTTGACGCGCATTCACCAGGAGGATTTCTGTCAGGCGCTCGGATGTTTGCCTGAACGTAAATACGCGTCTGAAGGCGGGCCGGTTTTTCGCGATTGTTTCCAGCTCCTGCGAGATTCGTGTACCCGTCCGGCCCGCGAAGTATTGAAACTGCTAGATGCGGCTATTTTCAACCTCATCGTTGGAAATGCGGATGCACACAGCAAGAATTTCAGCCTGATTTATCGTGGAGGAGATACCGCGATGGCCCCGTTGTACGATCTGTTGTCCACAGTCGCCTACCCGGATCTCGCGCCGGGATTGGCTATGAAGATTGCGCGCCGTGCAACACTCGAAGAAATCAGGTCCACGGATTGGGCGCGGTTTGCGGGGGAAACCGGCTTGTCGCAGCCATACATTCGGCGGCGTGTTCGCGCACTTTCGAGTAGCGTGCAAGAGCATGCGGAACAGGCTGTGCGCAGTTTCGACCTGCCGCAAAATTCGCAAGCCGCAATGAAGAGCTTGGCAGATCTTGTGCAGCAGCGAGCCGAGGCTCTTTCGAAAAGGGTCTGATTCCGTGCGGCGATCGCTTTGGAATTTGGAGGATCGGCCCTGTCAGATTATACGCACCTTGAGAACTGAATCGTGACGTCATAACCTGACTTTAGCCCAAGCCCGGTCTTTCGAGACCCGTTCGCTTTTGTCTGACAGCACCGCCATTCAGACCGGGTTCGAACTCTCGGTCCGGGGGCTCGGATCAGTCGTGTTTTTTTGCTTCAATGGTCCAATTATCTGAGTATAGACGAAGCCATCGTTCTCAAAGGCGCTTTCTGTGCGAACAATCTAGAATGCAGGTGTTCGCCAAATTTGAACAAATGATTGTCTGGGTTGCTGATCAAAATTGAAAATATGACCCACTAGAAGAGGTCGCTTCGATTAAATTTAACAGTTTTGGATGTTCCACACCTATAGTCGGCCAAGAATTCTCAGAGCGTTGTTTTCAACAAGCTCTGCCGTCTGTTCGACATAACGGGCCGATTGGCCTGCCATCGCCGTAACCGTGCTGCTTACGCCGGGTCGATGGGCCACCATGGCGTCTGTCAGCTCGCGGACCCGCGCTTGCACATCAGCTGCCCGGAAGCCAGAAGCCTTTGCAATAGCGCTCCAATGATGGGCTTTGATATCGCCTGGTTTTCTCTTTTTACCAGCTAGGTTTTGGGCAAAGTATTGAACAACATGATCCCATCCCAGAACGCAGGACACATCATAGAGGGGGGCCATGCGGGGTCCGTCGTTGAGGGGTAATAAAAGCGAATAATTTTTGGCGTGCGCATCTGTGTTGGCGACCAGAATGTTGAAAATGACTTGGTCTAGCAGGGCAAGGGTATCGTTCGGTCGGGCAAGGGGGCCTGTCTTGAGAATATCCGTCAGTGTTGGTCCACCACCCGTTGATCGTTCATACTTGCGACCAGGTGGAACGTTGTTGGCTTGCGCAAAATCTTCTTGATGAATGCGTTGAATTCGGCCCGCTGATGACATCTGTCGATCATAGCGAAGGGCGCAAATCGCTCGGCGGTTTGCCGCTTTTAGAATGCTGGTATGTGCGGTGACGATGCCGATCGCTGTGGCTAGATGTAAGCAGTAGACCTCGTTTTCGACAATTCCCGACAAGCGGTTATTGTCGGGTTTTACTATGATTGTTGAAGGAGCTCCATTCTTCGGGATAGCCAAGATATCATCGGGTTTCGGTAATCGAAGGACCGGTGTGCCGGTTTTGTCCAGGACCGCGAGGACTGACTTTTCCTGCCCGCCAGCCAGAGATACGCGGACCCCGTCTTCCCCCGCGAGGAATGGCCTGGAGGTCAAATCATCGAAGTGCCTTTCAAGCGCGTTCGACTGATCACTGGTGCCGTAGAACTCCGTGAGTGGAGTGTAAGACCATTCGTTTGTTTGAGATGGGGTGCCGACCGATATGGCACCCGCAGTGTCGCCCCCGATCTCCCTCAGTAGTGCAAGAGCATCCGATTGATCCAATCCCAGAGAATGCGAGAGGGATCGTAATTGTTGCTCTTCTGGCAAGAGGTTGGCGAGCCAGGGCATGATGCGGTCGTGTGGATGGCTGGCTTTATTCAGGGGGAGTGTAACCGATAGGGGGAATGCACCACGTGTAGCGAGCCATTTCTTGGAGTATGAAAAACTCAATATGCCATTTTCAGCAATGCGCACCTCGCCAACCTGGAGGGTTTCGAAGTAAATCGGTACGGACTCGATCACGAGTAATCCCCAAGATCATACCCGTCATCGGGCTTGGGCGGGTTCTTGGTTGGCGTTGGGATTTGCAATAGTTCGGATACTGGCACTCGCAGCGCGTCCGCTATCCGGTGTAGACTGGAAACCCGAAGGTCCCGTTTGCCCGTCTCGATTAGAGAAAGCGCGGGTGCGCTGAAACCACTGAGCCGTGCTAATTGCTTCAAGGTCAGTCCCGCTTTATCTCGGGTGTTTCGAATCCGCTGGCCCACAGCCGCAAGGATTTTTGTTTCGTCAGCACTCTGCATTTGCGTCTCGAGGTTTTACTGTATTCGGTAAACTTAGCGCCGTAAATGCTAAAAATCAAATAATTTATCTTTTTCTATAACTTTACACATATTTTCGACTCCTGAGTTATATTTTATCGAATATGGTAATTTCAGATTAAGCGCGGTTAAAGCGATTAGGAGTGGACGGGTTAGATTGTTCCGTATTCCGAGACCGATCCGCTTTTGTCTGTCACCTCCGCCAGCATTTTCAATGAATTTGTAGCGTGTCCGCTTGTCTTTGGTGTATCTGGAAAAAATAGCCTGAAGTGATCCTGTGTCAGGGCGTAAATCCATCAGCACCCATACGTAAATATTGGCGCAATTGCGCAGATCAGTACTTGCTTTCAATCGCTATGAATCTGATACTGGCGTCATGGCCCTCCTGATCACTTTTGTTCTGTTGGCTCTCGGCGTTTCCTTCTTTTGCTCGATCGCTGAGGCCGTTCTGCTGTCTGTACGTCCGTCTTACGTCCTCGCCCTGGAACAGAAGGGCAAACGTGGCAGTGAAACACTGGGCAAGCTTCGCCGGAACCTCGACCGGCCTTTGGCGGCGATTCTCACGGCCAATACGATTGCCCATACCGTTGGGGCCGCAGGCGTGGGAGCGCAGACGGCCATCGTCTTCGGTAACGAATATCTCGGCTTTGCTTCCGCGATCCTGACCGTCCTCGTATTGGTGTTTTCAGAAATAATACCGAAGACACTGGGTGCGACCTATTGGCAATCCCTGGCACCTATTATGGGCACGCTCATCTTGTGGCTGACACGTGCCTTGTTCCCGGTGGTCCTCCTCTCGGAAAAACTGACGCGCCTGCTTTCAAGCTCCAAAACGGGCACGCTCTCTTTTAGTCGGGATGAGATGCAGGCCATGGCAGATATCGGAGCTGAAGAAGGATCGCTGGATATACGTGAGCGCCGGGTGATCAGTAATTTGATGAAGCTCAACCGGCTGTCGGTGAGAGATATTATGACGCCGCGCCCGGTGATCTTCTCTGCCCCAGGTCAAATGACGGTTCAGGAATACTTTTCGGTGCATGTCGATCAGCCGTTTTCGCGAATTCCGGTGCATGACAGCGATGCCAATTCCATCACCGGTTACGTTCTGAAAACGGAATTGCTTCTCGCTCAAGCTAATGATGATTTTGCCGTGCGGCTTGAAGACCTTAAACGAAAGTTTGTCGTTCTTCCTGACGTGCTCGTCGCATCGGTCGTGTTCGATCGTCTGATGCATGAGAAGAGCCATATTGCCCTGGTGGTAGACGAATACGGGACGGTGCAAGGCATTGTGACTCTGGAAGATGTCGTAGAAACTTTGATCGGACTGGAAATCGTGGATGAGCTTGACAAGGTCGAGGACATGCAAGTTCTCGCCCGAGCGCGTTGGCGTGATCGTATCCGGGGCATTGGGATCGACCCTGATGGCCTAGAAGGCGACTGATTTTGATCCGTTGATGGGAATTATGGATCTTGTCAGATTAAACCGGCTTGAACGACGAAACTAGGTTTCGTACGGTTTTCAATAAAAGGTCCGTTTCGTTATTTCAAAACATCTCCCGAAATTATCCTCTTTGCGATGATGATGTATGTCGGCTTTCCACTTTCGCTCTGTAAGATCGAAGGACTGCTCCGTCGCCCTAGCCTTTCTGTTTTCGTGTCATTTGTTTTAGGGCTAGATGATCTTCGCTCAGCCCTTTCCAGAGACTGACACAACAGACCAGAAGTATGAGGGTGAAGGGCAGGCCTGCCGAAATGGCCCCGGCCTGCAGGGCTTGTAGAGCCTGGGCTCCGCCGCCGTAAAGAAGCATGATCGCCACCATGCCTTCCATTGTCGCCCAGAAGACGCGCTGGGGGATGGGGGCGTGTAATTTGCCGCCGGCGGTAATGCTGTCGATGACCAGCGAGCCACTATCGGATGAGGTGACGAAGAAGATCAGGATCAACAACACGGCCATGCCAGAAGCGATCTTTGTCCAGGGCAGGTTTTCCAGCATCTGGAACAAAACCAGAGAGACATCGGAAATGCCCTCGGGCAGGGCTCCGATTCCGTTTTCGACTTGGGAAAGCGCGGTCTCACCAAATGTCGTAAACCACAATACAGTGACGACCAGCGGAACAAAAATGACCGCCAGCAGGAATTCACGGACGGTGCGACCTTTGGAAATGCGGGCGATAAACATGCCGACAAAAGGTGACCAGGATATCCACCAGGCCCAGTAAAACACGGTCCAGCCGTGGAACCAGTCTGTGTCCTCCCGGCCGATCCAGTTGGACAGGGGTATGAAGTCGCGCAGATAATTGAGCGTGTTGTCCATCATGCCGTTGGCGATGAGCAGAGTGGGGCCTGCGATGAAGACAAAGAGCAGGAAGATAGCGGCCATCACCATATTGACATTGGACAGGACTTTGACGCCGCCATCCAGGCCGCGCACGACCGAGATGATGGCGATGGAAGTGATGAAGCCGATAATGACGATTTGCAGCCCCAATCCCGATCCAATACCCAGCAGGAAATCAAGACCGCTGGCCACTTGCTGGGCCCCCAGACCCAAGCTTGTCGCCAATCCGAACAGGGTGGCAACCACCGCCAGAAGGTCAATGATATGGCCCGGCCAGCCCCAGATGCGATCACCCAGCAATGGGTAAAAAGCGGAGCGAATGGTCAGCGGTAAGCCCTTGGAAAAGGTGAAATAGGCCAGCGCCAAACCAATCACGGCATAGATCGACCAGGCATTGATGCCCCAATGGAACATGGTGGCCGAGAGTGAAAGCTCTCTTGCTTCCGGTGTTCGCGCTTCCACGCCCAAAGGTGTGCCGAACCAGTTTGTGTAATAGGCCAGCGGTTCGGCTGCGCCCCAAAACATCAAACCGATCCCAATGCCGGCTGAAAACAGCATGGCGAACCAGGATCGGGTGGAGAATTCCGGCTTGGCATCGCGCCCGCCAATGCGCAATCGCCCCATCGGCGACAGGATCAGGATGATGCAGAAAAGGAAAACGAAGTTCACGCTTAAGACGAAGAGCCAGTCGAAGGTTTTCAATACCCAGTCACGCGTGCTCAACAAAAATGCCGACGCCTGTTCCGGAATGGCCAGCGTTGTCCCGATGAAACCAATCACGGCGATGGCAGCGATAAAGAAAACCGGATTGTGAACGTCCAGACCCAAGAGGGAGATATTGTCCTGACCGGTTTGGTAGCGGGTTTTGTAAAAACGTTTGGGCATGGATCAGTCCCTGTATCCGGTGAGCGCATCGCCAAGTGCGGATTTGAGCGGGTCGAGATGGGCGTCGAAATGACGCCATTGTTCGAGCCCGGATTTGTTGATCGGTTGACGGACCTGTTCAGAACTGGCGGTTCTAACGGCGCGCTTGGTCTGGTGATAATCGACGCAGGCTTGTTCGAAGGGCAGGTCGCAAAATTCCAGGATGCGCTTCACCTGGCTTTCAATGTTGTCGACCACGTCTTCGTATTGCACACGCAGGATTTCACCCGGCAGGACGCTGTCCCAATGACGCATCAAATCGACATAGCCGCGATAATACGCTCCGATTTCTTCCAGACCGTAGGTAAATTCCTGACCTTCGGCGAAAAGTTGTTTAAAGCCCGAAAAACAACAGGCCATGGGTTCACGCCGGGCATCAATGATTTTGGCATGGGGCAGGATCATTTTGATCAGGCCGATATGGCGAAAATTGTTCGGCATCTTGTCAGTAAAGAAGGGCGCGCCGGAGCGGTGAATACGGGTGTTGTCGATATAATCTTCACCCAATTCCGTGAGTTGATCCGCCGTCAGCTCACTCAAAATGCGCGGATAGCGTTCCTTGTCGCTGAGCTTGCTGCGCCCTCTCAGCCGGTGCGCCAGAGACAGGATATTGGGCAGTTCAAGCGTGCCGTCGACCAGGCTGTGCGAGGCGAGAATCTGCTCCAGCAATGTGGACCCGGCTCTGGGCAGTCCGACGATGAAAATCGGGTCGGGTGCCTGACAATGACCTTCGGTGCGGCGGGCCATCAATGCAGACGTGCAATGGCGCTTTTGGGCGTCAAACTCCGCATCCATCTGTTCGCTTGTATAGCGGGTTTGAACCTGTTTCAGCTTATTGCCGCGCTCGTAACAGGCAAAGGCCTGATCATGGTCTTGAGCGTCTTCCAATGCCTTGGCCAGGGCAAAGCAGAGATGGATGCGGTCGGTGTGGGCGAGACCGGGTGAGGCCTCCATCTGGCGCATCAAATCTGTTTCCTCGTCCTTGAAGCGGAAGGTTTTCAGATTGGCCAGCCCATACCAGGCATCGCCATGGCCGGGCAGGATTTTCAAGGCCTGGCGGTAGGATGAGATGGCATCACCCTGGCGGCCCATGGTTTTCAGTGCATGTCCACGCGATGTCAGGGTCAGCGGGTCATCAGGGGTTTTTGCCAATATCGCGTCAAACAAGGCCAAGGCCTGCTCGTAATCGCCGGTTTGCATGTTCTCGATGGCGAAATGGGATTTGAAAATCAGGTTTTCAGGATCGGATTCATGCAATCTGCTGGCTTGCTGCAAAGCCAGCTCGAATTTCTGACGTTTGCGCAGAACTTGAATGTAATCGAGCCGAATTTGAATATTGTCCGGTTCGAACTCCAATGCGCTTTCCAGCAGAAACTCCGCGTCATCAAGAATGCCCAGAAGAACACCGATCTCTGCCAGCAGGCGCATGGCTTCGACATGTTGCGGGTTTTTCTGAAGAAAAGACCGGCACAGGGATTCCGCTTTCAACACCTTGCCTTCGGCGATCAGATTGGTGACCGCGACAACTTCCTTGGGCAGTGTGTTCAGGCGTTGAGCCTGGGTCCTGGCTTGTCCGGCTGCGAGATGATCGCCCCGGGCCTCAAGCAGTTCAGCCTGAGCCGTCCAGGCGGCGATAAGGGCGGGATTAAACCGGCAGGCGAGGCGAAAGGCATGCAGCGCCTCGTCCGGGCGTTCTTGTTTTCGCCGTAGATGTCCCACTTCCTGATGGGCTCGGCCAAATTCGGGCTGAAGGGCGATCAGGCGATCGAGCAGCGCTTCACACGCCTCCAGTTCATTGCGATAGCGTGCACAGACAGCTGAAGCATAGAGCGCATCGATATGAGAAGGCTCTTGCTCGAGGACAGAGGCCAGTTTTGTGGCCGCCGTATCGAGCTGTCCGGCCATCATCTCACGTTGAGCCTGCTTGATGTCCTGCGCTGTCTGGTCTTCGGCAATCGCCACGCGGGGCTCCTTAAAAACGCGAAGGGAAGTGCACCATAGATGCACTTCCCATTCACTCAACGGCTTTGACAGCTGGACCTAGAAGTCGACGCCGACACGTACACCCCAGGTGCGTGGACGGGACACGGTCACGCGCTCACGGTCGAAGACGAAGTTATTGCTCACCTCAGCACGTTCATTCGTCGCATTATCGACGAAGAACTCAACACGCCATGTATCTTCCGAAACACCGGCAGAGATATGCGCCATAGTGTAACCGTCGATTGCGGCTTTGTTGATCTCGATCACATCACTGACGCTATCGTCGGAGTGAATCAGCTGCGGCTGGATATGGGCGAGCCAGCCATTATCGAGATCCCACTCATAGCGGGCGCGAAGATTGGCCTGGAAGCCAGGTGCAAAAGCCAGTTCAGAACCGGCGAGCACGTCATTGGTCGGGGTCAGCACTTCCGTGATCTCGGTATCGAGAATGGAGAATGCGCCTGCAACAATCAGCCCCGGTGTGGATTCCGGTGCCCAGGTCACATCGCCCTCTATACCGCGGATTTCCGCATGGGCGGCATTATCCGAGAAGAACAGATTGGTGATGGATGGGTCAAAGATTGTTGTTTGCAGGTTTTCGATCTCGACGAAGAAGGCTGAGCCATTGAAGCGCAGCGTGTTGTCGAAGAGGTCGGTTTTCCAGCCAAATTCGTAATTTTGCACATCATCGGTATCAAGCGCGTAAGGGACGCTATAGCCGTTCGGGCCCGGAGCACCGCCCGGACGATTGAGAAGACCCGGACGGAAACCTTCCGAATAGGTCGCATAGAAGAGCAGATTGTCCTGCGGTGTCCATGTGCCGGTAAGCTTCATGATCAAGCCATCGGTCGCAGCCTTGTCAGGCGCACCGACTGAATTGCCCGGTGCGAACTGCGCAGAAATATTGGTGCCGAAGGCTTGAGCATCTGTGGACGCCCCCAGATTGAAGAAGGATGAGTTCGCCGAGCCTTCAAAATCCACTTCGATATCGTAGTGGCGCGCTCCCAGTGTCAGCGCGAATTGGTCGCTGACGTCAAAGGTCAACTCACCGAAAAAGCCCAATTGCTCATCTGTGCGCAGAACATCATTTCGGAAAATGACACCTTCCGGGAATGGCCCAGCTTCACTGAAATATCCTGAAGCCGCATTGCCGATACTGCCGGTCACTGACGTGTCGGTCAGCGGATAGTTTGGACCAAAACCAATGACATTGTTGAAGCCGACGACCATTTCAGAACCCGGATAGGTAAAGTCGTTGAGTTCAGTCAGCTCAAGGCTGGAATAAAAAGCCCCGGCCGTTACCCGCCAGCGATTGTCTTCTTGTGTGTTGATGCGAAACTCGTGGGTCTCAACCGTCGTGCCCGTGCGGCTGTCAACGTACAGGTTTGGAGCCTGACACGTCCCTGATGGGGCCGATGCACCCGGATAAGACACTGAGCCATCACAGACATAATAGGGCAGATACTGACCGACGAAGAGATAGTCCGTGTAATCGACGCGCTGTGTCGTCTCTCGATCTGTGTAAGCGCCGGTATAGACGATGTCGAGCATGCCCATACGGCCTTCAAGTGTCCAAGCCGTATTGGTGAACTCATCTTCGATATGATCGTCCGCATAACGCTGGATCTCGAGATCATTGAGCTCGGGATCATCGAAGAACACACCTTCTGATTCCATCTGTTGGCGGGTATGGCTGACGAGCAGGCTCCAATCGGAGTTGATGTCGTAAAGCCCACTGACGCGGAAACCGTTATAGGTGGTATCGTTGAAGTCTTCCTCGACAAGCGCTGTATTGTCCGCGCTCAGGAAGGTTACGCCAGACAGATCAGCACCTGCCTGAAAGCCGGTGCGGTTGGCGTTAACGGGAACACCATTGGCGCGCATTGTGCCTTGGGTGCGGAAGCGGGCGGATTCCGATACGTCGATAGTGCCCGCGACATTGTCGATATAGCCGCCCTGATTATCAGAATAGAAAACACCGCGAACCGCGAAATTGTCAGCTATTGGCAGGTTGATCACAGCTTCGAGCTTATTGCTCATCTCGCCGCCATCGGTGAAGGACGTGCCGAAATTGGCGGAGCCCTCAAAGACGTCCATTTGGGGGCGATTGGTGATCAGGCGAACCGTACCGGCCTGGGAGCTGGACCCAAACAATGTGCCCTGTGGTCCGGGAAGAACCTCAATGCGCTGCAAATCAGCGGCATAGACATCCAGATTACGACCAGGTTGGGCCAGAGGCTGCTCATCCAGATAAAAGGCAACATTGGGGGCCAGGCCGGCGACGCCTGCCGTAGTCAAATTAGGAGTCGTTGAAGCAAGGCCACGAATATAGATCGTGCTCTGTCCAGGGCCAGAACCGCCGGCTGTCACACCTGGCAATTGCTGCAGGTAATCAGTGAATACATCAACGCGAAGTTCTTCCAGCGTGCTTTCCGTCATGGCATTGACGGCAACCGGGATGTCCTGTGCTGATTGTTCGCGCTTGGTCGCGGTGACGATGATTTGCTCGACCTGAGCCATGGCAATATCAGTGCTGAATAGCGATACCGAAGCTGCGGTGAGAATAGTGGACGCAAGAGCGCGTTGTTTAAACATGACAGGAGCAGACCTTTCGAATGCTGTTAATGTTTCGGGGTCTAATGCATGGGTCCGGGTTTTGCCACACTCCTTTGAGGGCGAAACACATCTGCTTTGAGCCCTAAATTTGTCTGGTGTCTTCTGAGGGCTTCTAAGGTGGCCGTATTAACCATATAAATAAGTTATTTAGCTGGTTTGTAACATAAAAAGCATAATGGATCGGGGAAATATTTGCTGAACAATTTTTGTTGTTGAAAGTTCATTTCATTCGAATTCAAAGGGCTTTTGTCGCTGACACATCATGCTTGCCATTAGTCTGTTTTTGACGGACTAAAGAGGGATGACGGACCATGACGAAATTCTGATCGCCCTGCGGCGCATCACCCGGGCCATTGACCTTCAATCAAAGCGCCTGGTGAAGAAATCCGGACTGACGGCCCCCCAGCTTGTGGTGATGCAGGCTTTGCGCAAAGAGGGGCAAATGTCCCCGTCTGCCCTGGCCAAAACCGTCTCTCTCAGTCAGGCGACCATTACCACAATCCTTGACCGCCTGGTTAAACAGGAATTGGTCTCTCGTGATCGCTCAGAAAAAGACAAGCGCGTGGTCCTGGCGTGTTTGACAGATGCGGGTCTCAAGGCGGCTCAGGCCGCTCCAGAGCTGTTGCAGGCGGGTTTTTTGAGAGAGTTTCGCAAGCTCCAGGATTGGGAGCGCGGCATGCTCATCACATCCCTTCAGCGCATTGCCGAGATGATGGATGCGGAAGACCTTGATGCATCACCAATCCTTGAGACAGGCGAGATTGAGCCTGATCACCACCATTAGGCGAGCCGGGCTCCATCTGGCGCATCGAAATCCGGCCGGGCCAGGACAATCGCACCTTTAGAGTCGGGAAATCCGAGAACCAGCACTTCAGACCGAACGGGTCCGATCTGGCGCGGCGGAAAGTTTACCACGGCCATAACCCGCGTGCCGATCAGCGCTTCGGGGGCATAATGGTCCGTGATCTGTGCCGCGCTTCGCTTGACCCCGACACCTTGACCAAAATCGATACGAAGCTTGTAGGCCGGATTGCGGGCCTCGGGGAAGGTGTCGGCCTCGATAATGGTTCCAAGTCGGATATCAATTTTCAGGAAGTCATCAAAACCAATGTCTTCTGCGGCGGGTGCGCTGGGGTCGTGTGTCAAATGCATGCCAAAGAGTTTAGCCAACTGCCAATCGGGATGACAAGCGATGCTTTGCGGGTCCGCTTATGATTGGACAAATGCATCAATCATCAAACTCGATGACGAAATAATGTTCCTTGTCGTAGAGGCGATGTAAAATGGCCGGCGGGATGCCATAGGCGTGTTGAACATAATCCCGTTGGGAGGCGTGAATGCTCCAACCTCTGATCTTCGCCCAGGCCTCACCGGGCATCGCGTGGGTTGGGACCGGTTGTTGATCGACAACAATTCTCCCGGTTTCTCCACCAAACCGTGACATCATACGCCGAGGGGCCAAGACATAGGCGATAGAGGAGGGGGCTTGATCCGGATTTATTTGCCTTAATCGCTCAACGGCCTCGGTGGCAGCACGCCCGGCTGTTATGTGATCTGAATGATTGGAAAAGCCGCTTTCCGGCCAGAAGGTGACAATAAGATCAGGTTGCCAATCCAGCATTTGATCCTGCAGGCGCTGGACATAGCGTTCAAAATTTTCCTGCTCCAGTCCGCCATCGGGATAGTCCCAGACCAATTGTTCAGAAACGCCGAGGGCATATCCATTTTTTAAAAGCTCGGCATGACGGATCAGTCCCAAATCCTCGATCCGGCTGATCTGCGGCATGGGTGTGCCGGCTTCCCCTCGTGTCGATGTAATAATCCGGGTGATCGCCCCATCTCTTTGCCGGGCCCGGATCAATAAGCCGGTAATCAATTGCTCATCATCGGGATGGGCAAAAACGGCCAGAACCGAACGGGCCTGAACTTCGCCTGCCAGGGATGGAACCCAGTGTGCTTCCGGTTCTTCAAACAGAGTGTCCAACCAGAACACGGCCCCAAAAATGGCCAAAAATAATCCGGTAACGGCTATTATAGCGAAACGTTTCATCGCTTTATTATTGAAGGGTAATTCGTGGAAATCAAGCAGGCCTGAAGTATGAAGACGTATCACGGATGAAATTGAACATACACTTATCCTTTTGATTTCACGCAAGTTTAATTGCTTTTATCCTATGGCCAAACAAGAAAGCCTTGCGCAAATGCCCTGAACAAATGGCAAGCTTCAAAGCGGGGTGAGCTGTTCCGGCAATACAGGCATTCAACAGGATGAAAGTATGTGTTGCTGCCATGAATTGTACAGCCTGGGGCACTGGACGTCATTTGGAATCGCGCTATCAAAACAAGGTGTCCAAGCTCTATTTTACATACAGTGCCATGAATGCCGGTAAATCGGCCATCCTTCTTCAGGCAGCCCACAATTACCGGGAATGCGGAATGGATGTGATGTTATGGACGTCAGGGCTTTATGTGAGCGACCAATCCTCAAAAATGGGCGAAATTGAATCGCGCATTGGCCTGCAAGCACCGGCGCATTTATTTCGTGCTGAGACCGATATGTTTGCCGTGATTGAGGCCCAGAAACGTGCGGGCCCTGTCGATGCTGTCTTCATCGATGAGGCACAATTTTTATCCAAAGCCCATGTCTGGCAACTGGCCAAAGTGGGAGATGAGCTGGGTTTGCCGGTGCTATGTTATGGATTGCGCACGGATTTTCAGGGCGAGTTGTTTGAAGGAGCCGCTGAACTTCTGGCCATTGCCGACGATCTTCGCGAAGCGCGCACGATTTGTCATTGCGGCCGCAAGGCGACGATGAATTTACGCCGCGATTCTGAAGGGTCTGCCGTGACTGAAGGCGCTCAAGTGGGTGTGGCAAAGGCCGATTATGAATCGCTCTGCCGCAAGCACTGGCTCGAAAGCCTGAATTCTTAGGGGCCGCTTTTTACCCGATATCCCCGTGCCGGTCTTCCGGTTGATCGACGCTATCAGTCTTGGGGGCGAGATCTTCCATTTCGCGCAGGAATTTGATCAGCTCTTCCAAGGGCAGGGCCTTCGACAGAACAAAGCCCTGGGCCCAATCACAACCCAGTAATTTGAGCAAAGCCAGACCTTCTTCGGTTTCAACACCTTCAGCGGTCATTTCAAGGCCAAGATTGTGAGCCAGATCAACAGTTGATTTAACCAGCATCCTGTCGCGATTGGAGGAGGCGACATCGGTCACGAAAACCCTGTCGAGCTTGAGCTCATTGCTTGGAATTTCCTTGATATATCCAAGCGAGGACAAACCTGACCCATAGTCATCAATAGCAAGCTTGATACCGGCATCTGACCATTTGTGGAGATTTGCAATTGCCTTTTTGGTATCCTGCATCATCGCTGTTTCGGTAATTTCAAACGAAACTGAACCGGGTGCCTGTAAGGCGATATCCAAAGCTGTTCTGGCAAAGTCATCATCATCCAGCAAGGCACCGGAAATATTGACGGCCAGATTGATGTCAAAGCCTGCATAATGCAGCAATCGTTGGTCACGAATTGTTTGCGTGATCGACCATTCGGTGAAGGCACGAATATGGCCGGTTTCTTCGGCTTGCGGGATGAATTCATCCGGCGTGATATTCCCGCGTTCAGAATCATTCCAGCGACACAAGGCCTCGGCGGCCAGATACGTGCCTGAACGCAGATGCAGTTTGGGTTGATAATGAAGACTCATCTCACCATTTTGAATCGCCGCCAGCATCCGGCTCATCAAGGTCAGGTTTTCGGAGGGATCCCCGTATTTCTCAGCGTCATAAGATGCACACGTCTGGTGGGCTTCTTCTGCCTGCTGAACCGCAATCATGGCGTTTTTGACGCAAAGATCACTATCCTCATGGCTGGCGACCCCGGCAATGACGGAGATGTCTATATCAAGGTTATCCAGCTGGAAGGGCGCGACCAGACACTCTCTCATCTTTTCTGCGATCTCGACGATTTCGGATTCATCATCCTGTTCCAGCTTGACGCCAAGAACACCGGAAGAAATGAGGGCAACATTTTCAGCATCCGTCATGGTTTCAAGGCGCTGGGCTATGGCGAATTCCAGTTCGGCAAACTTAGCAAACCCCAAAACGCTCTCAAGATGTGAATTTCGTTTGATCTTGAAGGCAATGATCGTGGATCGCATGCCGCTCAGTTTCGTTTCCCGTTTGAGATTTCGGGCCAAGCCCTGCCGGGATGGCAGGCCTGTTTCTGCATCATTATACAAGGCCTGCTCAAGCGCACGCTCGCGTTCCTTGGTCGTGCGATGTCGCATGATGACGCCAATAACAATTATAATGGACAGAGCCAGCAATCCGACGGCTACAAACATGCGCTGCCGGGCCTGGGATCTGGACAGGGCAAAGTCTTGTTCAAGGCCCTGAATTCGCAATTGCTCGATTTGAAGTTCTTGTTGGGTGAAATCAAACTGGGCTCCCACCAAGGCCGTATTGGCGGAAGCGGCAAATTCACGACTTTCATCTTCCAGGCGCTTGAAAGCCTGCAAATGCGGCAACGCTGCTTCATAATCGCCCAAGGCCTCATAGATTGAAGAGGCTGCGCCATGGAATTTTGTAAAATGTTGAGATGTATCCGACAGGGTCACGCCATCGAATGTACGCTCGATATAGGATCTGGCTTCACGGTGACGACCCTGGCCCGAAACAGCCTGTGCGCGCACGCCCCACATGAAGCGTGCCCATTCTGCTCCTGATGGATCCCCAGCCCGTTCAAAGGCCAGAATGGCGGATGCTTCAGCGGCTTCAAACTCCCCGAAAACAACATGCATGGACGCTGTATTGTTGAGAATGCGTGCCTCCAACATGGCACTTTCCATCTCTTGGGCTATGACAAGGGAGCGGGTAAAGTAGTCCAGCGCTTCATCCCGTCGGCCAAGCTCGGTAAAGACATTGGCCAGATTATTATAGGCCGAAAGATCAAGGGACGGATCCTGATAAAGCTCTACGGCATCTGTGTAATATTCCACGGCCCGCTGATATTGACGCGCATCTGTATAGATTGAACCGATGGATTGAAGGATGATGGACTGGCTGCGGGTTTGACCAAGTTCCCGATAAACGTCAAAGGCACGCTGAAAAGTTTCCAGAGCCTGGCCATGATGTCCCAAAACCTTGTTGGTTCTTCCCAAAGACAACAGGATATCGGCATAAAGTTTGGTTCTTTGGGGGGTGTCACCAAGCTGGTCCAGTGCGCGTTGAGCGATCGGTTGAGCTTCAGTGGGGCGGGCAAGGCGCGTCAGTGCCTCTGCTTGCAGCCACCAGGCGGTCGCAAGGGCTTCGCCCTGCTCAAGCGGCAGCACGTAATCAATGACAAGGGATTCAGCGACCTCTGCATGCCCCAGTGCCGCTGGGGGATTGGCCATCATATTGGCCCGGGCTTCTTGTACAGCCAAGGCATAGGGGTCGGTGTCTATGTCGGATAAATTGTCTGCATCATCCTGCGCCCAGACAGGATTTGAAGGCTCGATCATCAAGATCAAAGCAAGACACGTTACTGATAGAATTCGCCACAACACGACGTAAACCTCATCAGATGACCATTCCCGCAATCAGGACAAACTTGGGCGCTCAATCCCTGTCCTAGCGCGTGACATGTCAAGAACAGACAGCCTGTTCCCCGCATGCACTATCGGGCCAAGATGTAAATATTTCGAAAAACTGGGCGCTTAGACTTTATGGAGATTTCAAAACGATTGCAGGAATAACAAATTTGAGGCCGACAAATCTGTTCAAGACTTGCCGACCTCAATTGAGTTTGAATATTGGATGATCGCTTTAGAATTTGATCTGGAAGCGTGCTCCTGAAGCAATCCCGGTAATGTCCTGATTGGCACTTTCACCGGAGATTTGTGTTCGAGTAAACAAGCTCAGATCAGCGCGCTCGCCCCAAAGCGGCGTTTCATAAAGGAATTCCGCAAACAAAGGCCTTTGCCCGCCGAGCTCCCAGATATCAGTCTGGACGCCCAATTCTCCGGTTTGCAAATCGGAAACATATGACGCGGTGTATTCCAGAGCGCCACTTTCGATATGAAGCGGCTGGATCAGGCTAAAACGAGCCGCATCCTTTCCGCTTAAAACTCTGCTGCGTCGCAAGGAGACCTGATAAGCCGAAGACAGGGCATTGTCTGGCAAGGCCAGAAGGCCGCCGTCAAAGCTTGCTGCCCTTGTATTGGCAAAGGTTGCTGATGAGCTTAGCGCCAGTCCGAGAGGCATGCGGGCTTCGGCCCCGACAGTAATGGCATCGGTAGATGCACCCCCATCAAAACCCAGGGCACCACTGCCTTGCGCCCCTAAAAGGCCCGAACCTTCACGAAGATAGGTATAGCTGGCATTGACCGATATCTGATCGGAGACATCGTGTTGTAAATCCGCAATAAAGGCGAAAGCTTCATACGTTGGCATACCGTCAAACAGCGGCGTTTCTTCACCCGTTACAGGCATCACAAACACATGTTCATCCATGGCGCTTGAAACACCGAAAGACATACGGGTTTTCTTGCCAACCGGGATATTGGCCGAGACATAAACACCGCCTGAAGCAAAGCCGAGAACGGGATTGACACCGCCAGTTTCCGGTCTGTGATCGGAAAACAATCCAAAGCCATTTTGACTGGACAGGGCCAAGGCTCCCTCGCCATGACCAAGTCTCAGTTCACGATCCGATATTGAGTCGATAAAGCTGAAGCCAGCCTGGAATGGCAATTCACCATTGGCAATCTGGCTGCGCGGATCAGTGGGCGCAATAAAGGCCGAGACCTGAAAGTTTCCTCTCGTGCTGACAATTCGGGAATAGCTCCCAGTATCCGTAAAGCCGGTGCCAGCTGTCTGCCCACTTCGTTCCAGTAGATAAGTTTCAGCATTGACCCGGGAGGCTTCAGACGTGATGTCTGCATCCAGTGTGATGTCATCCAGCGAGATGACAAAATCCCTGAAAGTATCATTGATTTCTTCAAACAGGATCACAGCGTTTTCGCCGCTCGATCGGAAGGTCATTCGTCCGGGGGTCAGGCCTAGATTTCTGACGGCCTTGCGTTGATTTCCGCTATTGATCGCAAACAGATTGTTTGGATCAAGAGGCGACATGGCCGCGCTGACATCCAGCAGTCCGTGTCCGTAAACGGCGTCCACGCCCGGTGCGCCAAGGTCACGTGCCGACAATAACAAAATGTCGGCGACATCATTGGCCTGCAACCAATTCCAACGCCCTTGGATGAGCGCTGCAGCGCCAGAGACCAAAGGAGCCGCAAATGAGGTGCCCGATTGGCGAACGACACCACCGTCACTATCAGAGACGAGAATCATTTCTCCCGGTGCGACCAGGAAGCGGTCCATCAACCGGTTGCCGTCAGGACAACCGCCATCAACAAGCAAGCAAGATGTGCCCGGACGATTGGAGAAGGATGAAATCTCTCCATTTGGATTGACCGAACCAACAACGAGGACATTGTCGGTAAAGGGAACGCCGGACCAATCAAGGTCTGTTGTTTGTGTGCTGCCGTCATTACCAGCGGCAATGACAAAGAGCGTGTCACCGCCTCTTTGCGCGATTTGCTGGTCGGTGAATACATTGGCCCATTCTTGAGGCAGGGTCCAACCCGGCATTCCAAGAGACAAGTTCAAGATGCTGGCCCCTTGTTGGGTCAGTCTTTGAACGCCTTCACTGACATCGGTCCAGTTTGTGCTCAAGGAGCTGTCAAACGGGTTATAAGTCACCAGGGTCGCCCCTGGAGCAACACCCATCACACCTTGACCATCATGAGCCGCTCCGATCAGTCCGGCGACCGCTGCGCCATGATTGAAGTCGAAATGATGATGCTCTCCACCACTGGTGCGAACATTGACATCCTGGTCATTTGCGAAGCTGAAATCCAACATGCCGACAACAACGCCATTTCCTGAGAAAGACATTTGCGACAGGGCGGGCGACCAATTGATGGCTGGCATCCAGTGGTCAATATGATCAAAGCCGGAATACGACATCAGGCCATCATAAAAGGCCATAAAGAAGGCTGAGCGTTGTTCTGCCGAAACCGCCTCAAGAGATGCGGGGTCAGAAATATCTATTCCGTACTGTTCAAGCAATGCGGTTTGGAAGCCATCGCTGAATGTTTGGCCGGTTGTCTCTTCGTATGTAGCACCGAAGATCGCCTCTGCTTGATCAAACATGGATTGGATTTGTGTGGTCAGCGTGACGTAATCCTCATTGGCTCCGCCATCAAAGGCTCCGATATCGCCCCAGAACGCGTTGATATCGCCCCAGAACGGTCCGATATCACCCCAGAAGGGCGCTATATCACCGTAGAAGGGATTGATGTCACCGTAGAAGGGACTGATATCGCCCCAGAAGGGATTGATATCACCGGTAAAGGGGCTGATGTCGCCATGGAACGGGTTGATATCACCCCAGAACGGCGAGATGTCGCCCCAGAACGGCGAAATGTCACCATAAAATGGGTTGATGTCACCGTAGAAGGGATTGATATCGCCATAGAACGGGTTGATGTCCCCAGTATAGGGCAAAACAAAACGGTCTTCACTTTGTGATGATTGCTCAGTTTCTGTTTGAGCAAGTGCTCCTGCAGTAATCAATGAAAGTAGCGCGGATGTTGCTACAGTACTCCGCAAAAACTTTTTCATCTCACTCCCCTTAGGACTTCAATTTTCTTGGGAGTAATTTCTCACATATATTATGAGGACTTCTTAAGATTGATAGTTAACAAAACAAGAACTTATCTGGTGGTTAAAAAAGAATTGATTGAGACTTTATCGTTTAAGATCAACACGTACGATATTCGTGCAGACCTGCCCTGCAAGGAAATTCGGAAAACTTGGTGTTCGAAAAAATGTATTGGCGATAAGATTTCAGGAATTTTGTAAACGGATTTTCTTTGCAAAAAGCGCCGCCTTATCTCAAAAATTTTTATCTAATATCAGCGCGATGCATTAACGCCTGAAAGGGGAAATAGTTTATCCAACAGCCTTAATTCATATAGAAAATAAGGTTTTCTTGTGTGTTTTGAAGCCATCGACGGGAACAACGGAGGATATATGGAAGATGACTGGACGCCTCTTGTTCTGCCAGATATCAAACGACGACTTTTAAAACCCTAGTGTTTTATCTTTGTTGAACAGGATTGTTTTGAGTATGTGTCGGGTATTTTCATGTCTCTTCAGCCTGCTTGCCTTTAAAGCCTTAGCCGGACCGTCATATGCTCAAGAGGTCGATCAGATCACGGTCATCGGGCACACAATTGAAACCACTCAAGTCAATTCCAGCCCGCAAACTTTTAGCGCTGCAAGAATTGAAGAAGCAGATGCGCTCGACCTCTCTGATATCCTGATCCTGTCCAATGATGCCAATATCACCACCAATTCACGGGGTGAAACACTGGTCTATCTGCGAAATGCCGGCGAAAGGCAGACTGCGATCTATTTTGATGGCGCGCCTCTCAACATTCCCTGGGATAACCGGATTAATCTGGAGCAAGTCCCAACCATGTCACTGGGTTCTGTTTCCGTCTCTGCCGGGCCTGGCTCGGTATTATACGGGGTCAATGCCTCGGGTGGCGTGATTGAATTGCTTCCGGTCAATACCAACATGCCCGGTTCTTCCTCGCAGCTCTCACTCGCGCAAGGAGACAACGGGCTGGTACAAGGTGCGGCCCGGTGGATGGGAAGGCTTGGGGCAACACAATTCATGTTGGCCGGCGAAAAGGTTGAACGTGATTCACTGTCAGGTCCGTCCGGGAGTGCTCTCAACAATACTGATTTGACCCGCAACAGCGTCAATATGCGCATTTTGCACGAAGCCGATAACGGGATTGATCTCAGTTTCAACCTGCTACATTCGCAATCAGAATTTGGCATAGCGGCGGCACAATTTGATCGTCCCGAGCAAGGACGGATACGATATTGGCGCTATCCGGAAGCCGATTATCTTCTGACCAGTCTTCGTGGTCATTTTCCTGTGAGTGAAACGGCCCGATTGGATGCCAGCGTCTGGCATCAATCCTATCAACAAAGCATAGAAAGTTATGCCAATTCTGCTTACAGCCGCATTGATGACATTCAAACGGATGATGATCAAAGCTGGGGCTATCGCCTGTTGTTCAGCACAGACACGCTGGGCGGACATCTCCGGACCAGTTTGACCGGTTTGAGTGCTCAACATGATCAGAGTGATGTTGAGCTGATACCGCAGCGCATCGAAGACCGCTCCGTGTTCAAGGATAATCGCACCAGTTTCGGTGCAGAATATGAGCGTGATTTGAATGCTTCAACCCGATTTGCTTTCGGGGCGGGCCTGGATTGGCTTGATGTTGTTGAGACCGGTGGGCGGGGTGAAAGTGACGGGTTTTCAGACTGGAATGCTGCGGCCAGCCTGTTATGGCAAGCTGAGACACCTTGGCATGTTCGAGCTAGTTTCAGCCGCAAGGCCCGCATACCCACTTTGCGGGAATTATACGGTGTTGCGATCAATCGTTTCCTGCCCAATCCCAATCTTCAATCTGAAACCTTGATCTCAATGGAAGCAGAGATCGGGTATGAAACGAACCATTTTCAGGTGTCTCTTATTCCTTTTGCCCAACAGGCGTCTCATTCGCTTGATCAGATCAATATTGTTACGGGCGGGCAGCGCTTACGCCAGCGGATCAACGGGTCTGGTAGCCGTGCACATGGCCTGGAGGCGCGGTTTGAAGCTGACATCAACGCAGCGCTGGTTATCTCAGGCGGGTTTACCGCCATGCACCTTCGCCTGCGTGATGATGCGAGCCATGGGGCAGGCCGATATGTTTCTGAGCGCCCTGAATTACTGGCAAGATTGAGAGCACGTTATCAGCATCCTTCAGGTTTGGGTTTCAGCGCTGAGCTGGACCATCGCGGGCAGGCATATTCCCTGACCGATGAAGATGTGTTCGAGCCGCTGGAGCGTTCAACAGCTCTGAATTTGCGGCTGGCCTACTCAAATCAATCCCGGGATGGTTATCCGGAATGGGAAGCTTATTTGCGCGTCGATAACGCCTTTGACAGTTTTATTGAGCCCCAATTGGGCTTGCCTGAGCCGGGGCGCTGGGTCCGGGCCGGGGTGCAAATCAATTTCGGCGGATAAAAAAACGGGCCGCCTCACACATGAGACGGCCCGTTTTATCCTGTAAGATAGGCTGGTTTACTGAGGTGGGAGCTGACTGGCTCCACCGGAAGAGCGCCAAGGCGCTCCAGCGGCATCCAATGACTGTTCAAACTCTGGCAGAGCTGAATTGAACAAGGCATTCAAGCGATCCCGAATCCCGGAAAACTCGGCTTCTGCATATTCGAGCTGCTGAACATGAGATGGAGCTGGACCGTATGTAGAGCTTGATGTTCCACTACGCGCAAAGCCCAGGCGACTGCCGACTGTTTCCGGTTCAGGGCCATATTGTCCCGCAGATGAGGCATTGCCATTGAGGGCGGCCGAGATTGCATAGGCCTCGTCTCGCAGGGCTTGCCATTGATCATCCAGCTCACCTGGTGCGGCAGGTGCCCTGAGCATGGCTGTACGCAGACTTCCCAGACGTCCTTCCAGCTCAGCCAGCATGACATTGGCCGCTGAAACCTCAGCAGAAAGACTGGCCAGACGCTGCCAGAAAGCGGTGACCTCTTCCGGGGAAGCGCCCTGAAGGGCCCCTTCACGCAGACGCACAACATTGAAGCTTTCTGGTCCAGCCAACACACGGGTTTCACCACGCACACGCTGGCTCAAAGTCACATTATACGTGCCCGGAGCGACCATATGGCCTGTCGGTTCATGCTCAGGATCAACAGGCGCACCTGTAACAGGTGACAGTGAAGGGTTCCTCAAATCCCAGGCCACACGATGGAAACCGGATGAAGTCGGCCCGGCTATCCGGCGAATGGCATTGCCGTCTTCATCGCTGATGGTCAGCCAGATCTCCGGGGGTGTTTCCCGGCGCTCAGCTTCAATGGCATCAAAACCCGGGAAGGGTGTGTCATCGCCCGCTTCGATCAAGGGCGCATCCGCCTCTGTTCGAATTTCGGTGAGGGATTGGAGGCCATCGTTCAAATAATAGGAAAAGACGGCACCAAAATCAGGGTTTTCAGCCCGGTACAGGCCATGACCGAAGGAGCCGCCTTCAGAACGACCCAGTGGCGTTTCCTGCATATACCAGAGTGCATCCCGACTTCCGAACAAGAGCGCTTCTGACTCCAGGGCTTCAGCTGAAACCTCACGAAGTGGTGAGTAATCATCCAGGATGTAAATCCCGCGCCCGAATGTGCCTGCGACCAGATCATTTTCGCGACGTTGAATGTTCAGATCGCGATAGGAGATGGTTGGTGAACCGCCGGTCAGCTCAATCCAGTCTTCACCCTGATCAACACTGAAGAAGACGCCAAATTCTGTTCCAAGGAACAACAGGTTCGGATTGACATGATCCTGGACGATCCGCCAGACGACATGGTTTTCCGGCAGGCTGTCCGTCAGCGATTGCCAGGACCGACCGCCATTCCGGCTGACATAAAGATACGGTGTGTAATCACCGTGTTTGTGATTATCCAGCGCCACATAGACCGTGTTTTCATCGAACAAATCCAGCTTGATATCATTGACATAGGCTGTGTTTGGCGCACCCGGCAGGCGACCCACCTCAGTCCGGGTCCAGCTCTCGCCGCCATCACGGGTCGACTGGATCAGACCATCATCTGTGCCGATAAAGATCACGTCCTCATTGACCGCGGATTCGGCAATTGATGTGATCGTGTTGAAGGTCGACATCGCGTAGATGTCCCAGCTGGCTTCCCAGGACCATTGCCGATCCATCATCGGCATCATCATGCGGTCTTCATCGCGTGTGAGATCACCGGACAGGGACGTCCAGGTGTCACCACGATCATCGGAACGCCACAGGCGTTGTGAGCCATGATAGAGCCGGGTCGGATTGTGAGCGCTGACCAGAATGGGCGCATCCCAATTGAAGCGCTCGGCCGGATCACCCGGTTCGCCTTGCGGCTGGATATAAACAGTCTCGCCGGTCGTCGCATCATAGCGGACCAGATTGCCCTGCTGCCACTGACCATAGGCGATATCCGGATTGCCCGGTTCGGTCGCAGGCTGGTGACCATCGGCAAAGACAGCAATCTGCCAATCGGAATTACGAATACCGTGGCGGTTCAGTGTGCGTGACGGGCCGACTTGCGTGGAATTGTCCTGGGTGCCGCCATAGACCGAATAAAACGGTTCGGAATCGTCAACCGCAATCTTGTAAAACTGGGTGACCGGCAGATTGGAGATATAGCGCCAAGTCTGCATGTTATCGAGGCTCTCATACAAGCCACCATCCGAGCCAAACAGGATGAAATTCGGGTCATCGGCCTGAAAAGCGACTGCATGGTCATCGACATGCTTGTTTTCATTGTTGAGGTCTTGCCATGTGCGGCCACCATCATCAGACACCTGAGAGGTGTTTGACATCAAATAGACGGTGTCGAACTCATGCGGGCTGGCATAAATTTCCTGATAGTAATGCGGGCCAGTTCCACCGCCGACCGCATCGGACATTTTCTCCCAACTGCCACCGCGATTATCGGTCCGCCAGACACCGCCTTCACGGCGTTCCAGCTCAATGGCTGCATAGATGACGTCCGGATCCTGGGGCGAAATGGCCAGACCGATCTTGCCCAGATTACCGGTCGGCAGTCCGCCTTCCTGACGGGTCCAGCTTTCACCGCCATCCTCAGAGGCATAGATGCCTGAGCCGGGCCCACCGCCGATATAGGCAGCGATGGAGCGTTGTCTTTGCCAAGCGGCAGCATAGAGACGATCGGGATTGCGCGGATCGATGATGATATCGGTGACACCCGTCCACTCATCAATCTCGAGCACATTGGTCCATGTCTGGCCACCGTCCGTGGTCTTGTAGACCCCGCGCTCACCGCCCGAAGACCACAAGGGCCCCTGGGCTGCGACCCAGATCGTGTTCGGATCGTCCGGATGGACGATGATTTGCGAGATATGTTCTGTCGCTGCCAGACCCATATTGGTCCATGTGTCGCCGCCATCAGCCGAGCGGTAAATGCCATCACCCCAGGCCACATGACGTCCGCCGACATTTTCACCGGAGCCAACCCAAATCACGTTTGGATTGGACGGATCCAGCGTCAAAGCGCCAATGGAATAAACAGGCTGTTCGTCAAACAGGGGCGTCCATGTGGTGCCGGCATTTTCTGTGCGCCAGACACCGCCTGAGCCAACCGAGACAAACCAGGTTGAGCGTTGATCGGGGTGAATGTCGATATCGGCAATGCGGCCAGACATGAAGGCCGGTCCGATATTGCGCATTTCAAAAGCGGCAAATGTCTCACTGGACATCGCGCTTTCTTCTTCAGACTGCGCCCGCGCACATCCTGATTGAGCCATTACGGAAAGCGCCGTAGCCGCGATCATCAGATTTTTCATGGAATTCCCCTTGTGTGTCGGAAATGCGATTATTGATCACAGTTTTCCCTTTGGGGGCGAACCTAAAGCGCTGAGCCTGCCGGGTCCAGTTATGCGATATAGCTTTTTGGGATGACGCTGTCGTAATTCATTCATAGCTAATTTAGAGATATCTAAATAACAATGTCCCGGTTATCTTTCTCAAAAGGTTATCGGGAGAATTTCAGTGTCTGATCAAAAAAGACCGGAGAGTGTGTTCAAGGAACATCCCTTGCGCCGCACCCTGCTCGATGAGGCGCATGCCCGTCCACCTCTCAGATCGCCTCTGCCAGCCAGTTTCACCCGGCTCACCTATCTTCGGGATGTGGACACCCCTGCAGCGGATATCGACGCACATTTGCATGAACTGTGTGACGCCCTGGGTGTGTCTTCGCCCAATACGCCAGTCTGGCGTCATCGCATTGATGTTGGCGAGGTCAGCATTGTTTGGGAGAGGCATACTGAACTCACAACGATAACTTTGATGTGCCCTGAGCTAAACGATATGCCATTTTCTGCTTTACCCTTGATGGGGTTAGAAAAAAAATGGCCTAAAGCGCCGGGGCTTTTGCTAAGTTCCACACGCCTTGAAATGCGCCCTTGTGATAGCGAGGATGCCGAAAAAGCCCTGTCCATGAAGGCGTTTGAATCAGACGGTTTTGCCGCCAGCACGATCGGTAGGGATGTCAGGGTCACCACTAGTTTTCGAAGCGATTCAGAGGGTTATATCCGGTTAATGTGTTTCGATCCCGGCTCGCCCGATGGGCGACGGGGCCGAATGGTGCAAAAGCTCCTGGAAATGGACACATACCGCATAGCCGCCCTTCTGGCCTTGCCACTGGCCCAGGAGGTGGGAGCCGAGTTGAGCAAGCTGGAAGCCCGCCTGGACACGTTATCAGACCGGTTGAGCACGCCGCCTCATATGAGCCGGGACCGGGATTTGCTCCAGCGCCTGACGGACATTACAGGGGCGGTTCAAATTCTTGATGCACGGACGCATTATCGCTTTGCCGCGACCCGAGCCTATGACCAGATCATGCGCGAGCGTCTGGATCGCCTTCGCGAAACCCGAATTGAAGGGCGTGAACGATTGAGTGTTTTTCTTGAGC
>Ga0316207_10001113_pt1 | contig 35495 bp, 38 predicted proteins | sample 6weekpyrite_MG_FD_204943 | JGI IMG/M metagenome (GOLD analysis project Ga0316207, IMG submission 204943) | Microbial mat bacterial communities from mineral coupon in-situ incubated in ocean water Damariscotta River, Maine, United States -... | ecosystem: Environmental > Aquatic > Marine >... | reverse complement strand
ATGAAATGGACTGGGTCGGTACATCCATGGGCGGGATCATCGGCATGTCGCTGGCCGCCATGGAAGACAGCCAGGTCCAGAGGCTTGTGCTCAATGACATCGGACCGTTTATCCCGAAAGCGGCGCTGATGCGCATTGCCGCCTATCTGAAATCGGAGCCTTTGATCTTCAACTCCCTTGACGAAGCCGAAGCGCATTTGCGCTTTATTCACGCACCTTTCGGCAATTTGACGGACGGGGAGTGGCACCATCTGGCAAAATACAGTACCCGGACCATTGACAACCCGGCGGGGGCTTTGATGATGCACTATGATCCGGCCATCGGCCATGCGTTTACCGGGGATATTGAGGATGTGGAATTCTGGCCCGTCTGGGAAGCCATCACAGCAGATACCGTTTTGTTGAGCGGTGAAAATTCCGATATTTTACTTGAAAGCACGGTCCGGCAGATGAAATCCACCAAAAAATCATTTCGGTTTCACGAATTTGAAAATGTCGGTCATGCCCCGGCATTGATGGCTTCCGATCAGATCGAAGTGATAAAAAACGCCTTGTTGACAAAAAGTATGTGAAATTCCGGAAAAACCCGTTACATTAAAAATACGCTTGGGGATAAGCTTGGCGGGCAACAATACGAATAGCCCGTTCATTTGGACTTTAGGTATATGTTCATCAGGAGCATTTGATCATGAGTAACGAATTAGCCGTAGCCGAAGAATATGATTTAACAGCCACCCACCCGGGCGAAGACCTCGAAGATTTCGTCACCTTTTTTATCCGTGACCAGATGTTCGGTATCCCTGTACTGAATGTTCAGGATATCCTGTCACCGGACAAAATCGCCCCGATCCCTCTGGCCCCGGCCGAGGTCAAAGGCTCCATCAACCTGCGCGGACGGATCGTCACCGTGATTGATGTCCGTGTCAGCCTGGGACTGCCCTCCCACAGCAATGATGACGAAACCATGGGCGTCACCGTTGAATACGAAAACGAGCTTTATACCTTGCTGGTTGACCGTATTGGCGACGTGATCGGATTATCCACTGAAAATTATGAAAAAAATCCGGGTACGCTTGATCCGTTGTGGCGGGAGTTTTCCAATGGGGTTTACCTGTTGAAAGGCAACATCATGGTCGTGCTGGATATCGCCCGCATCCTTGGACAGGCCACCGAAGCCATCAAGAATTAGTCCTGATGGTTTAATAACCTTGCCGCGTGCAAGGCGGAATACGTTAAAATGCCGTCCGCTCCGGCGCGTTTGAACGCCATCAGACTTTCCATCACGACCTGATCGTAATCAAGCCAGCCATGATCGGCAGCGGCGCGCAACATGGCGTATTCGCCGCTGACCTGATAGGCAAAGGTCGGCACCTGAAAATGTTCACGCACGGATTTCAGAATATCAAGATAGGGCATACCGGGTTTGATCATGATCATATCGGCGCCTTCCTGCAAATCCAGCGCCACTTCGCGAATGGCTTCCGTGGCATTGGCCGGGTTCATTTGATAGGTTTTTTTATCCCCCTTCAAAGCGCCGCCTGATCCGACGGCATCACGGAACGGGCCGTAAAAGCCGGACGCGTATTTTGCCGCATAGGAAAGAATGGAAGCATGCTGAAAACCGTTTTCATCAAGGGCCGAACGAATGGCGGCAACGCGGCCGTCCATCATATCGCTGGGGGCGATGATATCGCATCCGGCTTCCACCTGGACCAAGGCCTGTTTGCACAGACACTCAACGGTTTCATCATTTAAAATCTGTCCGTTTTTGACCAGCCCGTCATGGCCGTCACTGTTATAGGGGTCCAGCGCCACATCACAGATGATACCGATTTCCGGGACCGCTGATTTAACGGCACGGACCGCCCGGCACACCAGATTTTCAGGGTTCCAGGCTTCTTTGGCATCCGGTGTTTTCAATGCCGGGTCCGTATAGGGAAACAAAGCCATCGCCGGAATGCCCAGTTTTACGGCCTGTTTGGCTTTATCAACCAGTTTATCGATACTCAGGCGTTCCACACCGGGCATGGAAACCACCGGCGCAGCACTGTTTTCACCATCCGTGACAAATACCGGCCAGATCAGATCATTGGCGGACAAGGTATTTTCCTGAACCAGCCCGCGTAACCACGGTTGCGAACGAACCCGACGCATGCGTGTCGCGGGATAGGCAGGAGCAAAAGGTGTACGCATTTTTTCTTCCGTTTGAGGTTAAATTTCCGCTATCATTGGCTTATTGTTGTCCTTCTGCAAGAAGAACTTTGATATAATGCCGACAATTATCACAACACATTTGCTGCCATGAAACCAACAATCCACCCCTTGAAAGAAGTCCTGTATGAATTTCATCACAGCGGCAAAGCCATCCGCATTGTCGCCATTGACCCGGTAACCGGAACCGAAGTCACCATGGTCGGAGCACAAGGGTATTCCCGGGAACACCTGAAAAAACTGGCCGCCCGCAAACTGGCCTATGTGCTGTCGAAACAGCAAAACCGATAAATTTTGAAATACGTCAAAATTGTGTTCCTTTAAAATTATTGTAAAAATTTGATCCAGATCATTTCGCATCTGCAAACAATGACGTACATCATTGTTGTATCACGGAAACAGGGCTTGTTTTCCGAAAATATGGCTTGTTTATTTTGCTTGGGAGCAATGGGTAACGTGGAAACGGAATTGCAAAACAATCCGGAAAAATTATCCAGAGCCGCACTCATCCGGGGTGGGTTCAAGCCCGGACCCAAGGCATTCAGACCGCCGTGGGCCAGATATGAACAATTTTTCACCGATACCTGTGAACGGGATGGTCATTGCATTCAGGCCTGTCCTGAAAAAATTATCATCAAAAGTTCCGGTGGTTTTCCGGTCATTGATTTCGGTCTGGGCGAATGCACGTTTTGTAAACGTTGTGTCAAAGCGTGCCCCAGTCAGGCTTTGTCGCTTGATGCAGATGAACAAAAACCCTGGCAAGTCAGCATTGAAATTACTGAAAAATGTCTTTCCGGTAAAAAAATCGAATGCCGGATCTGCATCGATCAATGCGAACCGGGTGCACTTTTCATGAAACCGGCGCCGGGCGGCCCGGTAACCCCTGAAATTATTCCTGAACAATGCACAGGCTGCGGGGCTTGTGTGCGCCCCTGTCCTGTCAAAGCCATAAAGGTACATCAACGATGACCATTCCCGGCCAAAGCAAACCGGATTTGAACGCGTCCAAAAATACGACGGATAACATTTGCGGTGTACTGGTGGCCGCACGCCCGAAATCATGTGCACATGTGAAAGCACAGCTTGAAAGCTGCCCGGGGGTTGAAGTCCATGAAATTCTGGACGATGGCCGCATCATCATTACCGTCGAAGACACAGACGGCACTTTCGCCCCCGACACCATAGCCGGAATCAACGCTATTGAAGGCGTGCTCAGCGCCTCGCTTGTTTATCATCATTTTGAAAAACGCTCATCACTTTAGGAGACACCCCATGAAATTCAACAGACGGGATTTTATTAAAACCAACGCCGTGATCGCAACCGCCGCTGCCGCAGGCGTGGTCTTGCCCAAACAAAAAAGTGCCAAAGCTGATGACAGTTCAATTCGTTGGGACAAAGCGCCGTGCCGTTTTTGCGGAACCGGATGCGGGGTCATGGTCGGCGTTGAAAATGGCCGTATTGTTGCCACCCAGGGCGATGTTGACGCGCCGGTAAACCGGGGACTGAACTGTATCAAGGGTTATTTCCTGTCAAAAATCATGTATGGCGAAGACCGCCTGACAACACCGTTGCTCAGAAAAAAAGACGGCAAATACGACAAAGAAGGCGAATTTACACCCGTTTCATGGAACGAAGCCTTTGACGTCATGGCCGAACAGTTCAAAAAAACCATCCGGGAAAAAGGCCCGACCCATGTCGGTATGTTCGGCTCCGGTCAATGGACCGTATGGGAAGGCTACGCCGCATCGAAACTTATGAAAGCCGGTTTCCGGACCAACAATCTGGACCCCAATGCCCGCCATTGCATGGCATCGGCCGTCGCCGGTTTCATCCGTACATTTGGTATTGACGAACCTATGGGATGCTATGACGATCTTGAAAAAGCCGATGCATTTGTTCTTTGGGGATCCAACATGTCCGAAATGCATCCGATATTGTGGTCCCGGTTAACGGATACCCGGCTGAGCAATAAAGACAGTCAGGTTCATGTGTTGTCGACCTATCAAAACCGCTGTTTTGATCTGGCTGACAACGGCATGGTGTTTAAACCGCAAACCGATCTGGCTATCCTCAATTACATTGCCAACTACATTATCCGGAACAATGCCGTAAATCAGGAATTTTTCGACAAACATGTCAATCTGCGTCAGGGCAACACCGACATCGGTTATGGCCTTCGTCCGACGCATCCACTTGAAAAAGCGGCCAAAAACAACAAAAAAGCCGGCGGATCGAAAGCCATTTCTTTTGATGAATACAAAGCCTTCGTCAGCGAATACACCGCCGAAAAAGTCAGCGCCTTATCCGGCGTGCCAATAGAAAAACTGGAAAAACTGGCCAAAGTCTATGCGGATCCCGACAAAAAGGTGATGTCGCTCTGGACCATGGGATTTAACCAGCATACCCGTGGCACATGGGCCAACAATCTGATTTACAATGTGCACTTGCTGGTTGGAAAAATCTCTGCGCCCGGCAATGGCCCGTTTTCATTAACCGGGCAGCCGTCGGCATGCGGAACGGCGCGGGAAGTGGGTACCTTTGCCCACAGGTTGCCGGCGGATATGGTTGTCAAGAAAAAGAAACACCGCGATATCGCCGAAAAAATCTGGAAACTGCCCGCAGGAACCATTCCACCCAAACCCGGCTATCACGCCGTGTTGCAAAACCGTATGCTGAATGACGGTAAACTGAACGCATACTGGGTGATGTGCAACAACAACATGCAAGCCGCAGCAAACACAAACGAAGAAACCTATCCCGGATACCGCAATCCGGATAATTTCATCGTCGTTTCCGATCCTTATCCAACAGTAACGGCCGAGGCCGCCGATCTGATCCTGCCCACCGCCATGTGGGTGGAAAAAGAAGGGGCCTATGGCAACGCCGAACGGCGCACACAATTCTGGCGCCAACAGGTCAAAGCCCCGGGGGACGCCAAATCGGATTTATGGCAAATGGTCGAATTTTCCAAACGCTTCAAAGTCGAAGAGGTGTGGCCGCAAGAACTGCTTGACCAGAAACCGGAATACAAAGGCAAAACCCTGTATGACGTTTTGTACGCCAACGGCCAGGTTGACCGGTTCCCGCTCACGGATACCTACAAAGGCTTTGACAATGACGAAGCCAACGAATTTGGATACTACATTCAAAAAGGCCTGTTCGAAGAATATGCCAGCTTTGGCCGCGGCAAAGGCCACGATCTGGCACCGTTCGATGATTATCATCAGACCCGTGGCCTGCGCTGGCCCGTCGTCAACGGCAAAGAAACCCTGTGGCGGTTCCGCGAAGGCTATGATCCTTACGTCAAAAAAGGCGAGGGGGTACGTTTCTACGGCAAGCCGGACGGAAAAGCCGTTATGTTCTCTGTCCCCTATGAACCCGTTGCCGAGCCACCCGATGACGAATATAATTTGTGGTTATGCACGGGCCGGGTGCTGGAACACTGGCATTCCGGATCGATGACACAACGGGTACCGGAACTGTACCGGGCCTTTCCCGATGCGGTCGTTTTCATGCACCCGAAAGACGCCAAAGCCCGTGGATTGCGTCGTGGCATGAAAGCCAAACTGCAAACCCGGCGCGGTGAAATCGAAGCCGTCATCGAAACCCGGGGACGCAACAAACCACCCGTTGGGCTGGTTTTCATCCCGTGGTTTGATGCCCGTCGTCTGGTTAACAAACTGACTTTGGATGCCACCTGTCCGATTTCCAAGGAAACGGATTACAAAAAATGTGCCGTGCGCATTGTCCGGGCGTAACCATTGGCTGATTAAAGGCAAATATAACCGTGACCCGTCAACCGTCCACAACACCGGATAATAAAACCAGACAGTCAAGTCTTGACCGTCGTCGTTTCATGTCGTCCGGATTACGGGCGGCCGCCGGGGCAGGGATTGCCGGATTGGCGTTAATGACCGGAGCAAAACACTCGACGGCCACGGCACCGCCTGCAATCCGCCCGCCTGGTGCCTTGGCTGAAAACCTGTTTGCCGGGGCCTGTGTCCGATGTGGATTGTGTGTCCGCGATTGCCCTTATGACATCCTTGATCTGGCCGACTATGGCAGCGAACCGGCAACCGGGACGCCCTATTTTGTTGCCCGCGACAAGGCCTGTGAAATGTGTGATGACATTCCCTGTGTGGCCGCCTGTCCATCCGGTGCATTGTCAAAATCGTTAACCGATATCAACGATGCCCGGATGGGGCTGGCCGTCATTGTCAGTCAGGAAACATGCCTGAATTTTTTAGGCTTGCGTTGCGATGTCTGTTTCAGGATTTGCCCGTTAATGGACAAAGCCATCACACTGGAAATGGAGCGCAATCCGCGCACCGGACGCCATGCCCGGTTTTTGCCGACGGTACACAGTGATTATTGCACCGGTTGCGGCAAATGCGAAAAAGCCTGTGTTCTGGAAAAAGCTGCCATCAAGGTTTTGCCGATCAACCTTGTCAAAGGGAAGATCGACAAACATTACCGGGTTGGCTGGGATGAAAAAAACACCATTCGGGGGGCCCGGCCATGATTTCCTTTTTCAAAAATGATCATACCGGACAGCGTGCACAGGATGTCAAGGGCCACCTGAAAGCATCAAAGTGGCTGATCGCCCGCAGATCCGCACAAACCGGTTTTTTGATGCTGTTCCTGAGCGGACCTTTATTCGGTATCTGGATCAGCAAAGGGACACTGGCATCAAGCCTGACCTTAAACTTCCTGCCGCTATCGGATCCGCTGATAACCCTGCAATCCCTGCTCGCCGGAAATATTCCCGAAACCACCATGCTGATCGGAGCGGCCATCGTTCTGGCCACGTATTTACTGATTGGCGGAAGGATGTACTGCTCGTGGGTATGCCCGGTCAATCCGGTGACTGATCTGGCCCACTGGACCCGGCGCAAAACCGGGCTTGATAACAAAGGCTGGCAACCCCACCGCCATTTGAGATTATGGATTTTGGCAACGATACTGTTATTCAGCGCGATCACCGGAACCATCATCTGGGAACAGATCAATCCGGTGACCCTGTTGCACCGGGCGATTGTTTTTTCGGCCCTTTTCAGCAGCACAATGGCATGGTCGGTAATCGCCGCCGTGTTTATGTTTGATTTATTGATCGCCCGTCATGGCTGGTGCGGGCATCTGTGTCCGGTCGGTGCCTTTTACGGCATTGTCGGCAAGACCGCGTTGTTGCGCGTCAGTGCCAAAGGGCGCGAACGCTGTGACGATTGCATGGACTGTTTTAAAATCTGCCCGGAACCACAGGTAATAACCCCTGCGTTGCGTGGCCGGGAACCGGACAGCCCGGTGATACTGGGTTCTGACTGTACAAATTGCGGACGCTGCATTGATGTCTGTTCGCTTGATATTTTCAAATTTACACACCGCTTCAATAATTCGACAGAAGACTTTGATTTTAAACAAAACAACAATACTTTTTCTGGCTCTTGTGATCGGGCCGCGTGAAAACTGTAACTCTTATACGCATCACTTCAAGGAGTACTCGCCGTGACAAAAAAAATCTTGAAAAACCCTGTAAATGGACATTTTAAAAAACTTGGCCTCGTTCTGGCCGGGGTTGTTTTGCTGATCATCGGGCCGGTATTGGCTGAACCTGTAACCTCACTTCGCGGCAATACGGATTTAGACGAAACTTCGGGCGCACCGGATGTCAAACAACTTGATAACAGCGGACGTTATACCAAAAGCTACCGCCAACAACCGCCGTTAATTCCGCACAAAATCAAAAAATATGAAATTGACCTTAAAAACAATCAATGTCTGCGCTGTCACGACTGGCCCCGAAACGTCGAAGAAAACGCGCCGAAAATAAGCGAAACCCATTACATTGGCCGCGAAGGACAGGCGCTGGATCATGTTTCCAAAAGACGCTGGTTCTGTACCCAATGCCATGTCCCGCAATTTAAGGCCCCGTCACTGGTTGGCAACACCTTCAAACCACGTCAGGGGACAAATTAAAGGATCCCGACCAGGCCAGAACCCTGGGCAACCGTTTTCAAATGCAGTTTCAAACAAGATAGAGGTCCGTCATGAACGCCAACAACCAAACCCCGGAAGACAGGAAAAAAACAGGACTACTGAAAAAAATATGGCTTATTGCCTCAAAACCGACGTCAAAATACTCTCTTGGAACCTTGATTGTCGTCGGCGGCGCACTTGGCATTCTGTTCTGGGGCGGTTTTAACTGGGCACTGGAAATAACCAACACCGAAGCGTTCTGTATTTCCTGTCATGAAATGCGGGACAATGTGTACAAGGAATACAAAGGGTCCGTCCATGACGTCAATGCAAGCGGGGTTCGCGCCACATGCCCCGATTGCCACGTTCCCAAGGAATGGACATATAAAATAGTCCGTAAAATTCAGGCTTCCAACGAATTGTACCATAAAATTCTGGGCACCATTGATACCCGTGAAAAATACGAGGCCAAGCGAATAAAACTCGCGGTCAGCGAATGGACACGCATGAAAAAAGCCAATTCCCGAGAATGCAAGAACTGCCACTCTTTTGACGGAATGGATGTGGCTTTACAGGAAAAACGCGCCCGCAAACGGCATTTGGTCGCCATTGACGAAAACAAGACCTGTATCGATTGCCATAAAGGCATAGCCCATGAATTGCCGGAAGGGGCCATCGAAGCAGAAAAATTATTTAACGCCAAATGGGATGCGGAAAGCAGTAAATAAAATCATTCAAAGATGATTGTTGTATGTGGTTGGCAGGGGGTATCAAGATATGGTATCAATCAGCCGATAATAACCTGCCAACCTTGTTACGGGATCAAGCCCCCTGATGCCTTCTTTGTCTGAAAATAAGTCGCCAACACCGGAAACCATTGCCATTGCCTGTGACCATGCCGGGTTGGAGTTGAAAACCCGATTGAAACAGCAACTGCAGTCGCTGGGGTTTGATGTTCTTGATCTGGGGACCAACACACCGGATTCCGTTGATTATCCGGATTTCGCTTTCAAAATGGCGGACACCATCAAAACCGGAACCGCCCGGCGCGGTGTTCTGGTTTGCGGCAGCGGCATCGGCATTTCCATCGCCGCCAACCGCTTTCCTGAAGTCCGTGCCGCATTGATCCATGATGGATTGTCGGCAAAAATGTGCCGCTTGCATAACGATGCCAACGTCATTTGTTTCGGCGGGCGCATGATCGGGGCCGATATCGCCGCCGATTGCCTGAATATATTTCTCAATACCAAATTCGAAGGCGGCCGCCACGCCCGCCGTGTCGATAAACTGACGCATCCCTGAATACTTCGCTGTTTTCTGTTTCAACGTTTTAAAACCCAAGGAATTCACGACTTTGACTTACTCATCCGAAACTCTTGAAAAATTCTTCTGCCAACCTCTGGCCGAGCGCGATCCGGCGATTTTCAATTCAATCAAAGACGAACTGAACCGACAGCAAAATCAAATTGAGTTGATCGCTTCTGAAAATATCGTTTCCCGCGCCGTGATGGAAGCCCAAGGCGGTGTAATGACCAACAAATACGCCGAAGGCTATCCGGGCCGACGGTATTACGGTGGCTGTGAATTTGTCGATGTTGCCGAAGCCCTGGCCATTGACCGCGCCAAACAATTGTTCGATTGCCGGTTTGTCAATGTCCAGCCCCATTCCGGTGCGCAAGCCAATGGCGCGGTGATGCTGGCGCTGGTGCAGCCGGGCGACACCATTTTGGGACTGTCATTGGCCGCAGGCGGTCATTTGACCCACGGCGCACCGCCGGCGCAATCGGGCAAATGGTTTCACAATGTGCAATACGGCGTCAGCCCCGATTCGCATCTGATTGATTACGATGCCCTTGAACAACAGGCCGTGGAATGTCAGCCGAAATTGATCATTGCCGGTGGCTCGGCCTACCCGCGAACCCTTGATTTCCCGAGGTTTCGCGCCATTGCCGACAAAGTCGGGGCCAAATTGATGGTCGATATGGCTCATTTTGCCGGTCTGGTTGCCACCGGTCTGCACCCATCGCCATTGCCGTACGCCGATGTGGTCACGACCACAACCCACAAAACCTTGCGCGGCCCCCGTGGCGGGATGATTTTATCCAACGATTTGGATATCGGTAAAAAAATCAACTCGGCCGTTTTCCCGGGACTTCAGGGCGGACCTTTAATGCATGTCATCGCCGCCAAGGCGGTGGCATTTGGCGAGGCCCTGACACCTGAATTCAAAGCCTATTCAAAACGCGTTAAAGACAATGCCAATATTCTGGCAACCGTATTGATCGAACGCGGTCTGGATATTGTGGCCGGTGGCACAGACACCCATTTGATGCTGGTCGATTTACGCCCCAAAGGGCTAAACGGCCGCGACGCCGAAGCCGCCCTTGAACGGGCCGGAATGACCTGCAATAAAAACGGCATTCCGTTTGATCCTGAAAAACCGTCCATTACATCGGGCATCCGGCTTGGATCACCGGCAGCCACCAGCCGTGGCTTTGGCGAAGACGAATTCAAAACCGTTGGCCATTTGATTTCAGATGTTCTCGACGGCGTTGCCAAATCCGGTATCGACAACAACGGGGATGCGGAAAACAAGGCCTTGGAACAGGTGAAAATACTTTGCCGGAAATTCCCGATTTATACGTCTTGAAATGATTGATGCACTCAGGCCCAGTAGCAGGAAAGTTTAAATGATGCGATGTCCGTTTTGTGGAAGTAACGACACCCAGGTCAAGGATTCCAGACCAACCGAAGATAACGCCACCATCCGGCGCAGGCGTGCCTGTCCGTCGTGTTCGTCCCGGTTCACGACGTTCGAGCGGGTGCAACTGCGGGAACTGTCCGTCATCAAAAGCAATGGCGACAAGGCACCGTTTGACCGGGAAAAACTGATCCGTTCGCTGGGAATCGCTTTGCGCAAAAGGCCCGTTGACGGCGAACACATTGAGCGCATCGTCAATTCCATTCAACGCCGTCTGGAAACACTGGGTGAAGCGGAAATCCCGACCAAGGTCATTGGTGAAATGGTCATGGAAAATCTGGCCGATCTGGATAAAGTCGCCTATGTGCGCTTTGCCTCGGTTTACCGAAATTTCCGGGAAGCCCGGGATTTCGAAGCTTTTGTGGAAAATCTGGGTGACCTTAAAGACGACTGATAAAACCGCCGATGAACACCACATGCGTCATGCATTGTTGTTAGCGGGCCGTGGTCTGGGGCAGGTCTGGCCCAATCCGGCGGTTGGCTGTGTAATTGTTAAAAATAACCGCATCGTTGGCCGTGGCTGGACCGGGCAGGGCGGGCGTCCCCACGCCGAAACCGAAGCTCTGAAACAGGCCGGGAAAAAGGCCAGGGGTAGCTCTGTCTTTGTGACGCTGGAACCCTGCCACCATACCGGCAAAACCCCGCCTTGCAGTATGGCCCTTATCAAAGCCGGTGTCGAACGTGTCGTTGTCGCCACGAAAGACCCTGACCCACGGGTTTCAGGTCAAGGCATGGACGATTTAAAAGACGCCGGAATCACAGTCGATTATGGATTATTGCAACAACAGGCCACTGATTTAAATCAGGGCTTTTTATCCAAAGTCATTTTGCAGCGACCGTTATTTGCATTAAAAACAGCGACCACGCTGGACGGACGCATTGCCACCAAAACCGGCGACAGTCACTGGATCACGGGGCCCGGAGCGCGCGCATTCGGTCACCGTTTGCGCAGTATCCATGATGCCATTCTGATTGGGCGGAAAACACTTGAACAGGACCGGCCTTTATTGACATGCCGGTTGCCGGGGCTTGAAAACAGGTCACCCTTGCGGATCGTGCTGGATAGCCGGCTGTCCGTGGATATCCATCATCCGATCATGCAAACGGTGGATGACCATCCCTTGATAATCATCACCGGCAAACCTGAAAGCTGTAAAAAAGCAAACCGACTTAAATCTTTGGGCGTTCAGGTGATAACGGCTAAAACCAATGCAACGGGTTTGATTGATGTCAACGATGCCGCCAAAAAAATGGCCGAGACCGGATTAACCCGCGTTTTGATCGAAGGCGGCGGAAAAGTTGCGGCCAGCTTTTTATCAGCAAACCTGATTGACCGGGTGTACTGGTTTAGGGCTGCTAAAATAATCGGTGGAGACGGCCTTCCTGCACTGGCCGGTATGGGTGTGGAAACAATGGAGAATGTTTTTTCCATGGAAAGACTTGAAACCCGGCCTGTGGGAGCAGATATTCTTGAAACCTTCCGTATCAGATCCCCCGATCCGATATAAACCCGGAAAGACTGACTTATGTTTACAGGCATTATCACAGACATCGGCATTGTCAAAAGCGTGATCAATCAGGGCGATGTTCAATTCAGGCTGTCAACAGCCTATGACACCGAAAACATTGATTTGGGTGCGTCAATTTGCTGTTCCGGGGTTTGCCTGACCGTCACAGACAAAGGACCGTCATGGTTTGCTGTTCTGGCATCCGGGGAAACATTGTCCAAAACCACGCTCAAAAATTGGCAACAAGGCCATGCGGTCAATCTGGAACGGGCTTTGAAAATGGGGGATGAACTGGGCGGGCATATTGTATCCGGCCACGTTGACGGCATTGCAACCTTGAAATCCGTCGCGCCTGATCAGCATTCGCTGCGCATGACTTTTACCGCACCCGAAGCCCTGTCATGCTTTATCGCGGCCAAGGGGTCAGTCACCCTTGATGGTGTCTCGTTAACCGTGAACGACGTTTCAGGGGATGATTTTACCGTCAATATCATCCCCCATACCCGGCAACAAACAACTTTGGATAAACTTCGCCCCGATGATCCGGTTAATCTGGAAATTGATATGCTGGCGCGTTATCTTCGCCGTCTGCTTGAAAAGGAACCTTCACTTGCCTCATAGCCATCACCTTGCCACCCCGGAACAACTGATTGATGATGCCAAACATGGCCGCATGTTTATACTGGTTGATGATGAAGACCGGGAAAACGAAGGCGATTTGATTATCCCGGCGGAAAAAGCCGATGCAGGGGCCATCAATTTCATGGCCAAATACGGCCGCGGGCTTATTTGTCTGGCGATGACAGCGGAACGGCTGCGTGCGCTGGAACTGCCAAAAATGGCACAAAAAAATTCAACCCGCCATGAAACCGCATTTACCGTATCCATCGAAGCCCGGGAAGGGGTCACAACCGGTATTTCAGCCGCCGACCGTGCCGCCACGGTGGCCGTTGCCATTGACCCTGAAAAAGGTGTCGATGATATCGCCACACCCGGACATGTGTTTCCGCTGGAAGCCCGCGAAGGCGGCGTTTTGGCCCGTTCCGGACATACCGAAGCCGCCGTTGACGTGGCCCGGCTGGCAGGCCTTAATCCATCGGGTGTGATTTGCGAAATCATGAACGAAGACGGCACCATGGCACGGTTGCCTGATCTGGTTAAATTCGCAGCCCACCACAACATCAATATTGGCACCATTGCCGATCTGATCGCCTATCGGCTACGCAACGACAGAATTGTTGAAAAAACCCTCGACAGTAAACTTGAAAGCCCCTATGGCGGGACTTTCCATATGTCGGTTTACGTCAATAAAATTGCCTTTGGCGAACACATTGTCCTTGCAAAGGGCGATATCACAACGGATGAACCGGTGTTGGTGCGGATGCACAGCCTGAACGTTCTTGATGATGTTCTGGGCGATTTGTCTTCCGGCAAAGCCGGAGAATTGCAGCGGGCCATGAAAATGATCAGTGACGAAGGCCGCGGCGTTGTCGTCATCATCCGCGAACCCCATCCACGTAATTTATCGGATATTGTGCGCATACGCATGGCACAAGACACGGACCCACATGACGCTCGCCCGGAACCACTCCGGGATTATGGCGTCGGTGCCCAGATTTTGCTTGATCTGGGCATTCAGGATATGATCCTGCTGTCGAATACACAAAAAAACATTGTCGGCCTTGAAGGCTATGGCCTGACGGTTGTTGAACAGCGGGCCATCCCCGGTTCCTGATAAATAGACAAGACATTTTAATTTTTGATACAAACGAGAAAACCATGATTCCAGCCCCACGCGTACTGATCGTCGAAGCCCGCTATTATCAGGACATAGCCGATAATCTGGCCAAAGGTGCCATTCAATTGCTTGATGATGCCGATATCGCCTACGACCGGATCGCCGTTCCCGGCGTTTTTGAAGTCCCCGGTGCCATCCGTTTCGCATTGAAAGCCATGGAATTGCACGCCAACACCACCCACTATTCCGGTTTTATGGCGATGGGGTGCGTTATTCGCGGTGAAACGGATCATTATGATCATATTTGCCGGGAATCCAGCCGCGCCATCATGGATTTGGCCATGACACATTGCGTCGCCGTCGGTTTTGGCATACTGACGTGCGAAACGCTGGAACAGGCCCGCGTTCGTGCATCTGTTGATGAAAAAAACAAGGGGGCCGAAGTGGCCGAAGCCTGTATTCGCATGATGCAACTGAAACAACAATTTCATCTGGCGCAAAGTTAATGACAACAAAAACAAAAGATTCCACCCCGAACACGTCGCGCAGCACATCCCGGTTGCTGGCCGTTCAGGCCATCTATGAAATGGATGCGACGGGAATAGCCGCCGGACCTGTGCTCAGGGAATTCGCCGAAAAACGCTGGCAGGATATTTTCATCCTTGAAGATGAATATGGCGAGGCCCGGGAACCTGAAAAACTGAAAGACGCCAATCTTCAATTGATGACAACCATCGTCGAAGGCGTGTCGGCACATCAGCAAAAACTTGATCAACGGATCAATGAAAACCTGAAAGGGGATTGGAACACGGTTCGTCTGGAAGCTGTCCTGCGTGCTATCTTACGCGCCGGCGCCTTTGAACTGGAACATATGGTCGATGTTCCGGCCCGGGTCGTGGTCAATGAATACGTTGAAATCGCCGATGCGTTTTTTGATGGCAGCGAGGTCAAGTTAGCCAATGCCGTGCTGGATAAACTGGCCCGTGACCTGAGGCCCGGGGAAATGTCTTCGGCATGAAATCAATCGGTGAATTTGATCGCATATCCCGTTTTTTTGCGCCGTTGACAAAAAACAATTCCGGAGCGTTTCAATTGACCGATGATGGCGGGGTATGGACTCCGACAAATGGCTATGATCAAGTTGTCACATCCGATTGCCTGATCGAAGGCGTGCATTTTTTTTCTTCTGACAAACCTTTTCTGCTCGGGCAAAAGCTGTTGGCCGTCAACGTCTCCGATTTGGCGGCAATGGGGGCGCAGCCACAATTATACTCTCTGGTCATGGCCTATCCGGAATGGGTCGATGAAAACTGGATGGCGTCGTTTACGGATGGCCTGAACGTGGCGCAGGACCGCTATCATATTTCCCTGATTGGTGGCGACACGGTGGCCACGCCGGGACCATTGACCATGACCATCAGCGCCATTGGCGCGGTCAAAAGCGGACAAGCGATCCGGCGTAACGGGGCCAAGGCGGGCGATGATATATACGTATCCGGCACTTTGGGCGATGCGGCGTTGGCTTTGAACCTGGAGCCGGGCAGCCTTTCCGGCCTCGCGCCCGAATGGGTGGACGATATCATGCACCGCTTTCTGTGCCCAACGGCCCGTATTGAACTGGGACGGGCCCTGGTCGGGGTCGCCACATCGGCCATTGACGTTTCAGACGGCTTGATGGCCGATCTCGGTCACATTGCGCGGGCATCAATAATACATATGGATATCAGATGCCCACGCCTGCCATTATCTCTGTCTTTTCAGCGTGCGCTTGAAACCGACCCTCGGCTGATTGATTTGGCTTTAACCGGCGGAGATAATTATGAATTGGCCTTTACAACGACTAAAAAAAACCGTCGGCGCATCACAGAGATCGGACAGAAACTGGGATTGAACATCACCCGCATCGGGACCTGCAGTAAACAGAGCAGCGATGCAGACCCCATTCACGCCTTGACGGCAAAAGGAAAAAAACACTTAATCAGTGAAACAGGTTATCGGCACTTTTAAAACAGGCACCGTTCAGGAACCGGGACTATGAAAAAACTTATTATTATCATTTTCGCCATTATCCTGCTGACAGGTGCCGCCATCAGCATCATGAAGTGGATGCAGCTTGGTCCGTTCGCCGAAGCCGAAGACGCGGCACAAAAACCGGCTCCCGCCAAGGAAGTTGAACAATCGACATTTCTTGAACTGGAACCGCTGGTGATCCCGCTTTACAATGGCAACGAAGTGATCGCCACCGTACAAATTCAGGCAAAAATCGAAGTCATCGGCAAAGAAAAGTCGATTAAAGTCCAACGCATGATGCGGCAACTTAAAGACAGATTTCTAAGCGACCTGTATGCCTTTTTGCCCCGCCTGCTGAAACAGGAAGGCCGCCTGAAAATAGGCATTATCAAGGACCGTATGAATATTATGGCCGGAATCGTCGCTGGCCCTGATCTGATACAGGATGTTCTAATCCAATCCGTTCAGGAAATTCCCAAGTAATCGGGCAGGGAATAAAATACTGTAAAACATGGGATTATTGTATCCACTGTCCCGTTGACACAAGATGTGTTGCAATCCTTGCAGGGTTCTGGCACTTTCTCTCACAATTCCGTCAACACCTGGATTTTATTACGGGCACATACATTCACAACAGACAAAACTTGATGCAAAAAATTATAGTCTATTTCGGGTTAAAACCATCGTGTCCGGACCCGAAAGTCGCGATAACATATGAGATGCAGGATGACGAACAACCATAAAAAGTGTCTGTTAATTCTTTCACATAATTACACAAGGGAATTTCGAGGATGAATCTCTACCTATTTGTCATTGCCTGCGGTCTGGCAGCGGTCGTTTACGGTATTTACGCCGGACGTTCAGTGATGTCGTCACCGGCCGGATCAGATAAAATGCAGGAAATTGCCGCTGCTATTCAGGAAGGGGCGCGCGCCTATCTTAACCGTCAATATACGGCCATTGCCATGGTCGGTGTGGTTATCTGCGTTTTATTGGGGCTGTTGCTGGGGCTTAAAGTCGCCATCGGTTTTGCCATCGGTGCCGTGCTTTCCGGCTTGACCGGCTTTATCGGCATGAACGTTTCAGTGCGCGCCAATGTACGCACCACCGAAGCTGCCCGTTCCGTTGGACTGGCCGGTGGTCTTGACGTCGCCTTCAAAGCTGGCGCCATCACCGGTATGCTGGTTGTCGGTCTGGCTCTGGTGGGTATTGCCGGATATTATACGGTTCTTCTCAACACGGTTGACACATCTACGGTCGAAGGCCTGCGGGGCATTCTGGAAGCCTTGGTTGGCCTTGCATTCGGTGCATCCCTGATTTCCATCTTTGCCCGTTTGGGCGGTGGAATTTTTACCAAAGGCGCCGATGTCGGCTCCGATCTGGTTGGTAAAATCGAAGCCGGTATCCCCGAAGACGATCCACGCAACGCCGGTGTGATTGCCGATAACGTCGGTGATAATGTCGGTGATTGCGCCGGGATGGCCGCAGATTTGTTTGAAACCTATGTGGTCACCATTGTCGCAACCATGTTGTTGGGGGCAATTTTCTTTACCGGTGACAACCAGTCCCTGATGATGCTGGTGCCGTTGCTGGTCGGCGGGGTATGTATTCTTGCATCCATCATTGCCACATGGTTCGTCAAATTGGGCAGCAACAACTCCATCATGGGTGCCCTTTATAAAGGCTTTATCGCCAGTGCTGTCATCTCGGCCGTTCTCATCGGCGGTGTCATTTCCTATTACGTGGGCTGGGATACGGCATATTCCATGGGTGACCGCGACGTCAACGGATCACAAATTTTCCTGAGCGCCCTGACCGGACTTGTGGTTACGGGCCTGATTATCTGGATCACGGAATATTACACCGGTACCGATTTCCGCCCGGTGAAAAGCATTGCTTCTGCGTCCGAAACGGGTCACGGTACCAACGTTATTCAGGGTCTTGCCGTTTCCATGGAATCGACGGCATTACCTGTGCTGGTGATTTCTGCGGGTATTATTTTCTCATACCTGCAAGCCGGACTGTTCGGTATTTCCATGGCGGCAACCGCGATGCTGGCCTTGGCCGGGATTGTCGTCGCCCTGGACGCATTCGGACCGGTCACCGATAACGCAGGCGGTATTGCCGAAATGGCTGATCTGCCTGATGACGTCCGTAAAACAACGGACGCTCTGGATGCAGTCGGCAACACCACCAAAGCTGTCACCAAAGGTTACGCCATCGGTTCCGCCGGACTGGCGTCACTGGTGTTGTTTGGTGCCTTTACCCAGGATTTGCAATACTACTTCCCGAAACTGGAAGTCACTTTCTCATTGCAGGATCCCTATGTTGTCATCGGATTGTTTTTCGGTGGCTTGCTGCCGTATTTGTTCGGTTCCATGGGCATGATGGCCGTTGGTCGGGCCGGGGGGGCTATCGTTGTTGAAGTCCGTCGCCAGTTCCGAGAAATCAAAGGCATCATGGAAGGTGAAGCCAAACCCGAATACGGCAAATGCGTTGATATCCTGACCAAAGCCGCGATCAAGGAAATGATTGTCCCGTCGTTGTTGCCGTTATTGGCACCGTTCGTGATTTATTTCGTGATCAATGCCATCGCCGGACAAGTGGCCGCATTTTCGGCCCTTGGTGCAGCGTTGATGGGTACCATCGTTACCGGGATTTTTGTCGCATTGTCCATGACCGCCGGTGGTGGCGCATGGGATAATGCCAAAAAATATATCGAAGACGGCAATTGTGGCGGCAAAGGTTCCGACGCCCACCACGCTGCCGTTACCGGTGATACGGTAGGGGACCCCTATAAAGACACTGCCGGTCCAGCCGTTAACCCGATGATTAAAATTGTTAACATTGTGGCCCTGTTGTTACTGGCTATTGTCGCATAACAATCACAATCATTTACATTACTAAAAAAAATCCCCGGAGGCCTGTGCTTCCGGGGATTTTATTTTTTAAAAATGTGGGGAAATTATTCCGATTTTGGTTTCCTGCGAAAGCGGTTAAAGTTACCGATCAATTGTTCGATAATCGTCAATTCGTTTCCGGCCGTTGGCGTTTTGCGGTCAACCGGGGTCACTTTTCGCGCGTCTTCCAATCCCAGCGTCCTGACATCGTTCAGCGTCCCGTCCTTGTCAAAAGTCATGATCACGACTTTGCGGTCGGTGACTTCCGGCTCGAGAAAGGCAATGGTTTTGGTGGTTTCACTGATATAAAACCATTTTTCCTTGTCAAACGTCGCCACAGCCGAGGGAGAGCCCAGAATTTCACTGACTTCATCACGGGTAATGTCGCCGGGTTTCATTTCTGCAAGCAAATCCGGATTGGGTAAATTGCCCCGCGTGCTGTAACGCTCTATACAACCGGAAACGGACAGGCTAACCAGGACCGCCATCAAGCCAACGCGTACGCCACGTATGGATTTGCCCGCAACCGGTTTCTTGTCATATATTTTTGAAATTATGTTTTTCATTCAGGTACACACTAAAAATTCTTGAGAAACCGTTGTCTGGAATGTGCGCTTTGCATTATACGTTGTCAATTCACATGACCATTTTTTTATTCAGAATTTGCGCGAAAGATAACACATGGTACGGTTTTTAAACCCTTTCAGACTATTTTCAAAAACAAAAGAAAATACGGATATTGCCCGGAAAATATACACTTCCATCGTTACCCAGTCGCGCCGGCCCGAATTTTATAACGTGCTTCAGGTCAGCGACGATAAAGATGGCCGTCTTGATTTGTTGATGGTGCATGCATTTTTGGTTTTTCACCGTTTTAAAAATGACAACACCGAACTTGGGCAGATTTCACAGGCCGTCTATGATTGCATGTTCAAAGACATTGAACAAAGCATGCGGGAAATGGGTATTGGCGACACCGGGGTTGCCATTCGCATCAAGAAAATCAGCGAAGGCTTTCATGGCCGCATCGGCAGCTATCAGTCAGGACTTGAAAACACCAACACCAATCACGACCTGAAGGCCGCCCTGAAACGAAACCTTTATCATAAAACCGATGTTACCAATGAAATCCTCGAACTTTTCTGCCAATATATGCAGGCTTCGGCTTTACATTTAAGTGAACTGGACAGGCAAAAACTAAAGCAGGGGCTCATCGAATTTGCTGAAATTCCCCCGGACGCGCTCAAATCCCGAAAGGCCAAGCCATGAACACCGGATTTTCAAAAATTGTCCACTTTTCAGATCTCGCATCGGGGACAAAACGCTATAAAATCTCACTGGAACCGGAACAGCGGCAACAGGTGGCAGCGTTCCTTGATCTCATCACCATCGAAAAACTGGATGGCTTTATGGAATTAACCGGGCACGCGAAAACCCGGCTGATATCCTTGTCCGGAACTTTGGATGCGGATGTGTCCGGCCGCTGCGTCGTCACCGGCAAAGCCGTCCCGCAAGCCATCAATGTTAAATTCAGGCGCCAGTTTACCGAAGACCCCGATCAGGCCCAATGGGACCATGATGACGAAGATGTTCACCCATCCGGCGTTGATGATCCACCGGATCTGGTGGAAAATGATGAAATCGATATCGGATTTGTCCTGATCGAAGAATTGTCCCTTGATCTCGATCCATATCCGCACGCCCCGGAGGCGAAAAATTTCGTTTATCAGGAGGACCGGAATTCTGATGCGGAAACACCGCCCGACCGGGAAAACCCTTTTGCCGTCTTGAAAAAACTGAAAGAATAACCTTCATTCGTTTTCAGTGCTTGCCGGGGGCGATGACTTTGTATAATAAAGGGCCTCGCTCGCAACAAAGCGAACAAACCCGAGGATAAAAACATGGCCGTTCCAAAAACAAAAATTTCCAAATCCAGACGCAATATGCGCCGTTCCCACGACGCCCTTGCCAGCAGTTCCTTTCAGGAATGCCCGAACTGTGGCGAACTGAAACGCCCGCATCATGTTTGCGAATCATGCGGACATTACGCCGGACGTGAAGTCACCGACGACTTCGACGCTGCATAACAGACTTGTCTGACGGGCCTCAGTCGCTTAATAACGATGCATGGCTTTAAAAAATTATATCACAGAAAGAAGGATGAATTCCTTTGCCTGATCGATTGACGTTGTCTATCGATGCCATGGGGGGCGACAATGCCCCTGACATGGTTGTCGAAGGGATATGCCTTGCCCTGGAACAAATCACCGACGTTCAATTTATGCTGTTTGGCGATCAGGACAAGCTGAATGCCCTGCTGGAAAAATTCCCGAAAGCCCGTGCGGCGTCCCGGGTTTTCCATACCGACGATGTGGTCAGCAATCAGGAAAAACCGGGCATCGCCCTTCGTTCCGGGCGCCAGTCGAGCATGCGTCTCGCCATTAACGCGGTCGGCAGGGGCGAAGCCGATGGCGTGATTTCATCGGGCAATACCGGAGCCTTGATGGCCATGGCGAAATTCGTTCTGAAAACCTTGCCCGGTATTGACCGCCCGGCCATTGCCACGTACTTGCCAACGATAAAAGGTGGCAGCGTGATGCTGGATTTAGGCGCCAATGTATCGTGCGATGCCGACAATCTGGTGCAATTTGCCGTAATGGGTGAAGTTTTCGCCCGTAACATGCTGAAAATCGATAAACCAACGGTCGGCATTCTGAACGTTGGCGAAGAAGTGCTGAAAGGCAACGATGCCGTCAAACAGGCCGCCCAGATTTTAAGCGAAACCCATTTGCCGCTGGATTATTACGGCTTTATCGAAGGCGACGACATTGGTGCCGGCACCGTTGATGTTGTTGTCACCGATGGTTTCACCGGTAATATTGCGCTGAAAACAGCCGAGGGTACGGCCAAATTGTTCGGCCACTTCCTCAGAAAATCCCTGACATCCACTTGGCGGGCAAAAATCGGCGCCTATTTATCAAAAAAAGCATTGCTGGATTTCAAAAAACAGGTCGATCCAAGACGCTATAACGGCGCTATGTTTCTGGGCCTGAACGGCATTTGTATCAAAAGTCATGGCGGCACCGATGCTGTTGGTTTTGCCAACGCCATTCAGGTCGCCTGTGATTTGATCAAGACTTCACTGAATGAAAACATTAAAACGGATTATGCCAAACTAACAGGCGAATTTGGCGAAGATCTGTTGTAAAAAAACAGCGCAAACAGGCGGGAAAGATGACAGGAAAAAGTGAAATCATTGGCTGCGGGTCTTATCTTCCGGAACGCGTTGTCAGCAATGATGAACTGGCTGAAACGGTCGATACATCCGATGAGTGGATTGTTGCCCGTACCGGTATCCGTCAACGCCATATTGCCGCAGACGACGAATATACATCCGATCTGGCATTAAAAGCTGCCACCCGTGCCATTGCGGATGCCGGCATTGACGTCGATGACATTGATCTGGTGATCGTCGCCACCAGCACGCCCGATAAAACCTTTCCGGCCACGGCAACCAAAGTGCAGCACAAACTGAACATGAAAAATGGCGCTGCATTTGATGTTCAGGCCGTTTGTTCGGGTTTTGTCTATGGCATGTCGGTGGCCGACAGCTTTATCCAGTCGGGCAAGGCAAAAACCGTGCTGTTAATCGGAGCGGAAACCTTTTCCCGCATTCTTGACTGGCAGGACCGCAGCACCTGTGTGCTGTTCGGTGACGGGGCCGGGGCCGTTGTCATCAAAGCCGGCCCGGAAACAAACGGGCAAACCAATGGCCGTAACCGCGAACGGGGTATTTTATCGACCCACATACATTCTGACGGCGCGACCAACGATTTGCTGTATGTGGATGGCGGGCCTTCTTCTACGGGGACGGTCGGTCATTTACGCATGAACGGACCGGAAGTTTTTCGCCACGCCGTTACCAATCTGGCCGCTATTGTTCACGAAGCACTGGATTACAATGGCCTGAAAGCCAGTGATATCGACTGGCTGGTCCCGCATCAGGCCAACAAGCGCATCCTTGACAGTACGGCCCGGAAACTGGGCATGTCGCCTGACAAAATCGTCGTCACCGTTGACCGACATGCCAATACGTCAGCCGCTTCCATTCCGTTGGCTCTGGATATGGCCCTGAAAGATGGCCGAATTCAACGCGGAGACCTTATTTTGATGGAAGCCATGGGCGGCGGTTTGACCTGGGGCGCAGCACTGGTACGCTGGTAAACCGTTTAAAACCATCTCCTTCAGATTTTCGGTCATCTCCGCTATTTTTTGATAACCTGCTGTTTTATCTCAATAAAATCATATAGACATATTGATCTGCCGAAGATTAACAAATCTTATTTCCCGATCTGTCAGGCTGTTACTTGAATTGCGTAAATATCTGTTATAGAAAGGATATTAACGAAGTAAACAACGGGGTAGGGGACGTACATGGCTGGAAAAACCATCACGCGTGCACAACTGGGTGAAGCCGTCTATCAGGAAGTCGGCTTGTCACGTAACGAATCGTCCGAACTTCTTGAAAGCGTTTTAAAGCACATGAGCGATGCCCTGTCTTCGGGCGAAAATGTCAAGATTACATCTTTTGGCAGCTTTAGCGTCCGGCAAAAAGGCGAACGCATCGGCCGCAATCCGAAAACCGGCGAGGAAGTTCCCATTTCTCCCCGCAAGGTTATTGTTTTCAGGCCTTCGCAAATGCTTAAAGCGCGCATTAACGGATCGAAATAAACCCTTTTCGGCTTTTATTAAACCATGACCACGGCACCCCGCAAAAAATCTTCGGATGCATTTCGCACCATCAGCGAAGTGGCAAACGAACTGGGTTTGGAACAGCACGTTTTACGCTTTTGGGAAAGCCGTTTCAGTCAGATCAAGCCGATGAAACGTGGCGGCGGGAGACGGTATTACCGCCCTGAAGATATTCAGTTGCTGAAACGCATTCACGGACTTTTAAAAGACGAAGGCTACACCATCAAAGGTGTTCAGAAACGTCTTCAGGACGATCCGTCATTATCAACGGCCCCGGCTTTGGAAAAACAAACCCCGTCTGTGGTGACATCTATTTTGGAAACAGACAATAATACCAAAGCCGAATTGAAAGATATTCTCGGCGAATTGCAGGAAATCCGGGCAATGATGCCCTGAACCGGGACAAGCCTCGTTTAAATTCTTTTTTTCTGAACGCAGTGTTGCTAGCCATTAGCAGAGGCAGTATAGTCCGCCTCGATAAAGGTCACACGGAGCGTAGCGCAGCCAGGTAGCGCACTTCACTGGGGGTGAAGGGGTCGTGGGTTCGAATCCCGCCGCTCCGACCATTATCAGCCTGTCCGGCCCGGAGACACGGGTATTCAGACCCGTGGCAAGAGCAACAGAATGTACCTGAGACATAGGTAACACTTTTGCGCCAAATGGCTTTAACGGTATATTTTCAAACCGTAAAATTACCGGACATAGCTCTTTAGGGCTATTTGTTGCACCAACCCATATGGTCCATCAATAGCCATTTACAGCTAATGCGCCTACCATATAGTCCTTTCCCTGCATGAACCGCCGCTTTGAAAAGCCGAAACTTTTTTGAGCTGAAATCATTCACAAACAGGTTCACAGGGAGGAAATAATGACGAAACAACATTCACGTCGCGCGTTTATTGCTGGCGGCACCACAACAGCGACAGCTATAGCTGCAACAGCCTTATCTGCGTCAGTCGCCAAGGCATCGGGAAATGACGAATTAAAAATTGCCGATCTGGCCGATGTCAAGCCGGGAAAGCCAATCAGCTTTAATTATCCCGATAATGCACTGGCTTATCTGGTTGATATGGGCCGTCCAGTACCCGGCGGACTTGGGTCAAACAATTCTTTGGTGGCTTACAGCGGACTGTGCCAGCACCGCGGTTGCCCGATCGACTACAGTGATGAAAAATCATTGTTCGTTTGTCCTTGTCACCGCAGTGTTTTTGATCCCGCCAACAGCGGAACGGTTGTCGAAGGGCCAAGCCAGCGCGGGTTACCGCATGTAAAAATCGAGATCCGGCAAGGAATCGTATATGCCACCGGCATTGAAAATGGCCCGGTCTATGGCCGCGCCTGCAGCAATAGCTGACAGCAGGGAGGGGATAAATTATGCAAAAGAAAGATATTAAAATGTCATCGAAACAAAGTGACAACAAAATATGCGACATGGATCGCCGTAAATTCCTGGCCGTCGGCATTGCCGGCGGAGTCGGATCGGTCACAGTGTCAGGACCGGCAACAGCGGCTGGAAACAGCAAAGATTCCTGTCTCGAACTGCCACCTGAAAATGCGGAAACCTATACAACGACATGCCAGTACTGTATGGCACAGTGTGGCTATAATGTCAGTGTCTGGGAACGCGGTACCGGGAAAACACCGGACGGACAATATGCGGATGCCCTTGAAGAATGGATATCACCAACAATGGTCGCCCCGGCAGAAAAAAATGGCAAAAAAGTTTACGTCGCCATCGTGCCTGACCAAAATTGCGTGGTCAATCAAGGGGGACACTCCGTTCGTGGCGGCACCAATGCACAGACTATTTTTTCCAAAAACCTTCCTTCCGCCCACACACGCCTTCAGCACCCGATGATCCGTAAAGGCGGCAAAGGAACGCCTTTGGTCGAGGTAAGCTGGGAAGAAGCCATTGATTTTACAGCGAAGAACCTGAAACGTATCAAGGCGGAAAACGGCCCGGATGCACTTGGTTTGATCTGGGGTGACTGGTTGTTTTCCCTGCCGACCCACGCCATGCTGAAATTATGGTTCACAGCAATCGGTTCATCCAGCCATGCCGGAAACGGTTGGTTTTTCGACGAAGAAAGTTCCGGTGTGTCGCGCGCACTCGGTTCCGGAACGCGTTCTTTTACCGAAGAAGATTTTGAGGAAACGGAACTTCTGGTAACCGCAGGCACCAATATTCGCGACAACGGCACAATCTGGTACAATCGCTTCCTGCAAAACAACTCCGGCGCCAAACAAATCGTGTTTGACCCGCGCCGCACAGCAATGGCACGGGATGCCGAAGCCGATGGTGGCGTCCATTTGATGCTGCGCCCCGGCACCGACTATATTCTGGCAACGGCCTTGATACAGGAAATCCTGCGTCGTGACGCCTGGGACAAAGAGTTCGTCAACACATGGGTCACAGGTTTCGATACCATGCGCGGTGTTGCCATGCAGGACCGGTTCTCGTTGGCAAATGCATCGCGTTCGACAGGTGTTCCGGTTGGTAAAATGAAAGCCGCCGCTGATCTGTTGATTGCCGCCAAAGGCAAGACAATGGTACTCAACGAAAAAGGCATCATGCACCAGATGGCCGCATTTGAAAACCAGCATGCCGTATCGGTGATGGGTTTGATCCTTGGCAATGTCGGCAAACCGGGAGCCTGTGTTTCCCGGGCCGGTGGCCATCCGGGCGGGACATGGTCATGGCCCAAGGAACCCGCCAGCCGCAGCAACAACACCGACATTTTCAAGGGTTTGCGCACCGGCAAGGTCAAGGCGCTTTGGGCTTTTGGTTGCAATGTCTATAAACAGATACCCGATGTCGGAACTCACAAGAAATTGATTGCCGACACGTTCTTCATCGTTCAGGACCGCATCAAGACGGACATGAACGAAGATGCCGATGTGGTTTTTCCGGCCGCCACCTGGGGCGAAACAAATACAGTATTGACCAGCGTCACCCGCCGCGTCAGATTGCAGCAGAAATTCATGGATCCGCCGGGTAGCGCCCGGCCCGACTGGCAAATTGTTTCAGCGGTAGCCAAAGCCATGGGTTACGATGGCTTTGACTGGCAAAGCGACAAGGATATCTGGGACGAAATTCGTGCCGGCAGTGGCGATATCAAGGATGTCACCTGGGAACTGCTGAAAGAAAAAGGCACCAATGGTATCCGCTGGCCATATCTCAATGGCAAAGAGGGCCCTGATCGTTTCTATGGCGAGGAAATGGAAGCCGCCATGGGCAAACGCTTCTTCAAGGATGACAACAAAGTCCATGTAGAAGAAATGGAAGCCATCGGAAAACTTGCTGAAAACAGTTTTGAATGGAAAGAAATCGATAATCAATTTCCGCTGATGGCCTTCGATTTCCGCCTTAACGAGTTATGGAACACCGGCTATACATACTGGAGCAAGCCCGAAGTCAGCGCCCGCCACAAAGACGCCGAGCTCTGGATACATCCTGATGATGCTGCTTCCAGAGGCATTTCCAATGGCGACAAGGTAAAACTGACCTCTCGTCAGGGCCATTGCACCGCAATCGCACTGGTGACAGACGGCGTCATCGCCGGTTCGGTCGGCATTCCTGCACTGTTCCCGAAAACGGGTCAGGAATTCAACCACCTTACCCGGGCTACGGCCAGCCCTGTCAATGGTGATTTTGACACCATGGTTGCGGCCGAGGTTGCCAAAGCCTGATCACGTCCCTGTAAACTCCCATATAGGCAGCACTGTACTTTATCGTCGGTGCTGCCTATTATTGTTTTTATTATTTTTCCAATTCAAAACTGTGATCGCCGTGTAATCTGAAAGGCAAAAAAAATGTACATGTCCGGAAATCGTTCCGTGGTGGATTTTTCAAAAGCGGATTTGCTGACAGACATTTTCAGTGAACTTCTGGGGCCGATCGTCATTATTGGACGTGATCGCAGCATTATTTTCAAAAGTCGTGCGTTCGAGGATATTGTCGGCACATCACTGGGTGATGACAAGTTAAGTTGTGATCTTTTGATTCTGCCCGGTATTACAGGCTGTTGCATTGATGCTATCGACAGCTATCCCGATGAAACAAGATCAGGGATATGGAACCTGAAACAACAAAACGGCGGCATTGTCCCGGTGCTGGCGACCTGGCGCCCGGTCAACGTTGGCGCGCAATTATCATTACTGGCCATTCAGTGCACACCAATCCCGTCTTTGGCTACTCCGGTCAGTCTGGGTTTTTTCCGTGGCATCCGGAAAAGTTCCGGAAACGACAGTATTTATATGCAACGGAGCGCAAACTATTTACACCGTGCCTTTGACTATGGTGCGGTGGCCTGGTTTGATCTGGCTGATAACAGCCCCATCCATTCAATCGGCCTGAATGGCTCTGAAACCAGAGCATTGACAGACATTATTGCCAAAACCCGCAATCAGGCACAGGATATTATTGTTTCCGGCCAAAGCGGATATCAGGTTTTTCATCTTTTTACCAATTGCGATACAGGCAGGAAGACAGGTCTTGTCGTCGGAAAAATGTCCAGAGATATTGACAACAAGCGGATCGATTCATTAACCGCTGCCGTCACCTCGGCAACTCCGTCTGGTGATGACAAAGCATATCTCTTTGAAACCGAAATGGATTTCCAGTCAACTTTTGAAATCATGACTCCTGCCGAAGCCGACATACTGGATAAATTGCTTTTGGGAATGACGGATAAGGAAATTGCCGTGACGCGGGAAGTCAGCCCCTATACCGTCAAGAACCAGGTTAAACGCGTGCTGAAAAAAGCCGGAGCCCAGCGCCGTATTGAGCTTATCCGGCGTTTTACCCCATCCAAAGTCCATTGCCGCAATTGATTGACAGACAAACGCATTCAAGGTCGGGACCCGTCAAGCAGCCATCGAAAAAAATACGTGGCAATAACAGCGGCCAACAGTTGCATGACAACGAAAGCGGCCACATCATTCGGCTGAATTCCGGCAAATGTATTGGAAAAACCGCGGGCAATGGTCACCGCCGGATTGGCAAATGATGTTGATGATGTAAACCAGTACGCCGCAATAATGTACAGACCGACGGCGTAGGGCAGGGCATCACTATGACTTTTCCGGCAACCCAGAATTGTTCCAATCAAGCCAAACGTGGCAACAAACTCCCCAACCCATTGTCCCATGCCTTCGCGGACTGTTGTCGAGGGGTCAATCAATGGAATGTCAAATATCACATGGGAAATCAGAACGCCGGTTATGCCGCCGGTCACTTGCGCCAACACATAAAAAACCGCAGTCCGAACCGGTATTTCCTTGCGGATCGTAAAAACAAGCGTAACGGCCGGGTTGAAATGCGCACCCGACATTGGCCGAAACACCAATATCAACACGATCAGTATAGCCCCGGTGGGAATTGTATTCCCCAATAGGGCTATGGCAATATTACCGTTTGCCAGTCTTTCTGCGGTAATACCGGACCCAATAACCGTTGCCAACAAGGAAAGGGTTCCCAGCCATTCTGCCGTTAATCTGCGTATCATGCTGATCTTTCAATTATTTTTTTGAATCATGCAAGAAAGCTGTTAACCGGTCAACGGGTTATTTCCCGCACGGTTACGTATATCAAGGCGCAGACGATGGCCTATACCTTCGATCAAACCTGTCGCGATCACCTGAACATCTGACGTTCCCGGTTGACCGTCATACAGCGCGAACTTGATGCTTGATGAACCGGCGTTAATGGCAACAACCGCATCGGTCATGGATTTCGGTGGTATTTATGATGTTCGACCAATGCCGCAACTGCACTCGAAGCCAGACGGCTTTGCACGCTGTCGGCCCGGCTTGTCAGAATGATGGGAACCTTGGCGCCGATGACAACCCCGGCGCTGTCGGCATCGGAAAGATATTCAAGCTGTTTCGCCAGGATGTTTCCGGCTTCGACATCCGGGACAACCAGAATATCAGCCAACCCGGCGACCGGGGATTTGATACCCTTGGCCCATGCCGCATCCATCGAAATGGCATTGTCAAATGCCAGTGGCCCATCAACAATACCACCGGTTATTTGTCCGCGATTGGCCATTTTACAGATCGCCGCAGCTTCCAGTGTCGAAGGAATTTTTGGCGTTACGATTTCAACAGCCGAAAGAATAGCCACTTTTGGTTCCTCGAAACCAAGAGCCAACGCCATATCAATAGCGTTCTGCACAATATCCTGTTTGTCGTTTAAATCCGGGATGATATTTATAGCGCCATCGGTGACAAAAAGCGGTCGGTCAAAAGTCGGAACATCCAACAGAAAAACATGGCTGAAACGCCGCTCTGTATGCAAGCCGCTGTCTCTTCTGACAATTGGGTGCATGAATTCATCGGTGTGAAGACTTCCTTTCATCAAGGAGCGCACTTCACCGTCATTGACCATAGCCACCGCCTTTTCTGCGGCGGCTGATGAATGCTCGGTTGCAACCAATCTGAATGGAGAAAGATCAATGTGGGCCTGTTCTGCGACGGTCCTGATTTTATGTTCAGGGCCAATAAATACCGGCGTAATAAGATTGGCCTCGGCCGCAGCAACGGCTCCCCCCAGAGAATTGGCATCAACCGGATGAACGACGGCAGTGGGTATTGGCGGCAATTTCTCGGCCAGATCAATCAAGTGGCGGAATTTTGCGCCGTGTTCTTCAACAATCAATTCCGGAAGCTGTACCCGTGGCCGTTTGATTTTTTCACCGGGCGCGATAACAAGTGCTGTGCCTTCAATGACAATTTTTCCGTCCTGATTGACACATTTGCAATCAAAGGTAATGCGGGCGTGTTTTTCGATTTTTTTCACGTGCCGTAACCGAAACGGTAACCTTGTCACCGATACCGATCGGCCCCAGAAACCGCATGTTCTGATCAAGATATATCGTGCCCGGTCCCGGCAATTCCGTTCCCAACACCGTGGAAATCAAGGCACCACCCCACATTCCATGGGCAATAACCTTATGAAACATATCGCTTTTTGCAAATTCAGGGTCCACATGGGCCGGATTGACGTCACCCGACATCACTGCAAACAATTCGATGTCGCGTTTGCTTAATTTACGGGTCAGACAAGCCATATCGCCAATGGATATCTCGTCGAAGGTTTTATTTTCGGTATAATCTGTGCTGTAATTCATAATCGTTTTCACTTTTCCAGAACATAGGTCCCGGGGGCATCGCACAAGGGGGCGTATTTCGTTTTTGCTTTCCCCATCCCGGGCGGCTTGCGCTGATCGCCTGAATGCTGGGCAAGCCAGTTTTGCCATGTGGGCCACCATGACCCGTCACGTACTTTTGTGCCTGCGAACCATTCATCCGGCGCAATGTATGCGTCTCCTTCATGATGTGTTGCCATGCGGTGATGACGGTGCCGATGGCCGGGTTCGCTGATAATTCCGGCGTTATGACCGCCGCTGGTCAACAGAAATGTCACATCCGTATCGGCGAGAAGCTGAATTTTATAAACCGATTTCCACGGCGCAACATGGTCTTTTTCCGCACCGACCACAAACATCGGGACCTTGATATCGGTCAGGGCAATATGTTTTTCACCGACAAAATAATGTCCTTCGGCCAGTTTGTTTTCAAGGAACAGTTCTCTTAGATATTCGCAGTGCATGCGGTACGGCATCCGGGTGGCATCCGCATTCCATGCCATCAAATCAATCATCGGCGTGCGTTCACCCATCAGATAGTCATGAACCATTTTCGACCAGATCAAATCATTGGAACGCAACAACTGAAAGGCCCCGGCCATTTGTTTGGTATCCAGATAGCCCTGATCCCACATCAAATCTTCGAGATAGGCTATCTGGCTTTGATCAATGAACAACATCAATTCACCGGCTTCGGTAAAATCCGTTTGCGCCGCAAACAAGGTGACGGATTTAAGCCAGTCCTTACCGTCCCGGTCCAAAGCAGCGGCGGCAATGGACAATAACGTGCCACCAATACAATACCCCACCGTGTGCACCAGTTGGTCCGGAACAATGGTACGAACCGCTTTTAACGCCTCCATCACGCCAAGTTCGATATAATCATTCATGCCGCGGTCACGGTCGGCTTCGGTCGGGTTCTTCCACGAAATCATAAACACCGTATGGCCCTGATCGACCAGAAATTTAACCATCGAATTATTGGGCGACAAATCCAGAATGTAGTATTTCATGATCCACGCCGGAACGATCAGCACCGGCTCTGCGTGAACCGTTTTTGTCATCGGTGAATATTGAATAAGTTCCATCAGATCATTGCGGTAAATCACTTTACCGGGCGTTATGGCGACTTCCTTGCCAACCCGGAATTTTTCTGTCCCCACGGGCGGTTTCTGTAAAATGTTTCGTTCCCAGTCTTCCATAAAATTCCGCAAGCCATCGACCAAATTCATGCCGCCGCTTTTGAAGATGGCTTTCTGGACTTCCGGATTGGTCAGGGGAAAGTTGGATGGTGAAAATACATCCAGCATCTGCCGGGCCGCAAACGACATCATGTCCTGATGATGGTCCGAGACACCCTCGATATTCGCCGTCGCGTTATACCACCATTGCTGATACAGAAGAAACGACTGATACCAAAGCGAATAGGGGAGTTTTTGCCAGTCCTCGCCACGGAAACGGTTGTCCTGCGGCAACGGGTCAATGCAGCAATCCGGGCTTTTGTTTGCCAGAATATCACGCAGATGGGCATTGAATTTAATACTTTTGCGTAGCGCTTTCTGTACAAGCTCGCCTTGTTTGCCGGGTGAATTGGCCAGATGCGTGACCCAGTCCAGATAGGCCAGCATTGCCGACGCCGGAGAAATTCCCCCGGTTATCCGGCTTTCAAGAGCGTGAAGCATGCGGTCAACAGGATAGACGTGAGCTGGTTTTGGTGAGGGTTTGTTCATTTTATTCTCCGAGTACAGCACACCCCCGTCAAACTTGACGAAAATCGGGGTATGAATGAAACAGGAGGCCGCCACCGATCGACGCCGGAGACAGTCAGCAAAGCGGACAGGATATTATGATCGATTGCTACAAGGAATATACGCTTCAAAATGCTGCACTGCAACCTTGGCCCAAAGTTTTATTTTCAGGCGTTGCGGCCAAGCAAAGTCAGGCCCTGACGAAGCTGCTCGAAAAACAGTTTGGGATGGCGCAGGCGTTTCAGTCCCATGCGGATCAGATATTTAGGACGCAGATGGAAGCGGCGGTTAAACCGTTGCCTGAGTTTAAGAATTTTTTCAGCACTTAAAGCATCGCTTGAAATCGTTAATTGCTCACCACTTTGGTCCATTTCTTCGACATCGGCAGTGATTAATCCCTGATCCACCATCGAAGCCCTTAATTCCGTACCGGAACGGGGAATGGCTGTGTGCACGGACACATAATCCGGATCAATATCACAAATGAAATCCATGGTCGCGGTAACGTCGGCTTCGGTTTCACCGGGAAGACCGACAATCACCGTCGTTACCAGTTCCAGTCCGGCCTTGCGGCATGTTTTCATGGCGGCGCGCACTTCTTTGGTGGTGAAGTCTTTTTTGATATCAATCAAGGTTTGTTCTTTGGACGATTCCACACCCATGATCGCCGTGTGACAACCCCTGGCGACCATTTTTTCAGCCAGTTCATCATCAATGCGGTCAGGCCGGATCAAACACGACCAACTGAAGCGGTCACGTCCGGCGGGCAATAAATCGAGAATTTCCATGCCGCGTTTGCGGTCAACGGCAAAGGTCTGGTCCCAGATGATAAATTCACGAATGCCCTGATCTTTCAGGGATTTAAATTCAGCGGCGATTTCGTCAAGCGGACGGCGGTGGTAATGAAGACCCGCCATCACACAGAACGAACAGCGGAACGGACAGCCATAATCCGTTAAAATGCTGGCAAACGGGCGATGCCGGGCAAAAGGAAAGCGGTAGGGAAAGTTTTTGAACAGATCATGGGGGGGAAGACCGACAGAAATTTTGCGGCCCTTTTCCTTGCCGCCGGTTTTTACCTGACCATCATTATCCCGGTAAATCAGATCATATAAATCCGTGCGCACGCCTTCGCCGTACAAAACCGGTGACGGCGAACTGAAATCCATGGTCGCGGCATCGAGCAAGCCATTGGCAACCCATTTTTCACCGTGTTCTTTAAGCACATCACCGCTGGCAATAATGACCGCATCCCGGTCCAGAACAGCGCGCAATTTTTCAATGAAAGCCGCGTCTTCAACCACGGAAACGGCGCCAACCAGCATAAACACCACATCGGGACTGGTGGATTTTACCTGTTCAAGAACGGCATCCGTGTTTAAATTCTGAACAATGGCATCAATGGCGGAAACATCCCAGCCACGGCTGCGAAAATGACCGCCGGTGTGCAATAAATCTATCGGCGGAAAAGTATAATCCGTACGGGAAGACTTGCTACAATAATAATCCCGGATATAAACGTCTTCTCCGGGTGGATTTAACAAAAGGACTTTACGTGCAGAATTCAAAGAATGTTCCTCATAAAACAAGATCAAAAGTCAGGCCCGGCGGGGTTAAGCTGGCAACCCTGCAACGCATTGAAAATTTGCTCGGAAGCATAGTCTGTGCGGCACTGAGCTTGCCAGCATTTTTTCTTAAAAACAACAAAACACCGGACCGGTTAAAAATCAAAAAAATCCTTGTCATTAAATTTTTTGGTATCGGATCGCTGATATTGGCGATCCCGTTCTTTAAAGCCGTCCGCAAACACTTCCCGAATGCCGAAATCCACCTGTTGACGTTACAGGCAAACCGTCCGTTGATGGATATGGTGCCGGATGTGGATCATGTCCACTATATAAATCTGGGCGATAATGTTTTTTCGGCGATTATGGCATTCAGCAAAGGATTGCTGGCAACGGCTTATGGACGCTATGACGTTCTGATTGACATGGAATTTTATACCCGGGCTTCATCCATTGTGACGTTTTTTTCATTGGCTCCGGTCCGGATCGGCTATCATTCCCGCGGCGTTTACCGCGGTCATTTGCACAGCCATCATGTCCCCTTTAATGTTTACCGCCATGTCATCCGCAATTTTTTAGGCTTGCTGGAACCGTTTGGCTTAGCCGTACCTGCGCGCGCACCGGTGCCAAAACTTGTTATTCCGGGGGCGGCTTTTGCTGAAGCGGAACGGACTTATCCCGGCTACAAAGGCAAAAAATACCTGATTGTGAACATCAATGCCGGTGAACTGGCCTATGAGCGGCGCTGGTTTCCGGAAAACTTTGCCGAACTGACCACAAAATTATGCAAGGACTATCAACTTGAAGCCATCTTTGTCGGTGGCAACAGTGAACGGGATTATGTCGAAGACGTTGTCCGTGAAGTCAGCAAAAACGCCATCACGGCTTGTAATTTTGCCGGGACCCTGTCGTTACAGGGCCTGGCCGCCCTTTGCAAAGAAAGCACATTGATGTTAAGCAACGATTCAGGGCCATTGCATGTGGGCGCGGCTGCGGGGGCTAAAATCGTTGGTTTCTTTGGCCCGGAAACGCCGGTACTTTATGGACCGGCAGGATCGGGGCATCTTGTTCTTTATGACGATATATCCTGTTCCCCCTGTATCACAGCCGAACAGGGCAAGCAGTTGGCGTGCTGGCACCAGTTGCCGTTTTGCCAATCCAACATCACCGTTGATCT
>Ga0316207_10001112_pt1 | contig 35524 bp, 30 predicted proteins | sample 6weekpyrite_MG_FD_204943 | JGI IMG/M metagenome (GOLD analysis project Ga0316207, IMG submission 204943) | Microbial mat bacterial communities from mineral coupon in-situ incubated in ocean water Damariscotta River, Maine, United States -... | ecosystem: Environmental > Aquatic > Marine >... | reverse complement strand
TGCGAAGCGGGGAGTATCGAGGGTATAACGGACGTAGAATAAGCCATATTGTCAATATTGGTATCGGTGGCTCAGATTTAGGCCCGCATGTAGTGTGTGAGGCGATGAAGCCCTTTGCTCAACGTGGCTTGAAAGCACATTTTGTATCCAATGCTGATGCTACGCATCTGGTAGAAACCCTGAAACTGGTCGAGCCAGAAACAACGCTCTTTATTGTTTCATCAAAGTCATTTACCACACAGGAAACTATGTTAAATGCGCATAGTGCAAGAAAATGGTTTGTCGAAATGGTTGGTAATGAAGCGGCTGTGAGCAAACACTTTGTTGCTGTTAGCACTAACCTGGATGCGACAACAGAATTTGGTATAGATACTGAAAATGTCTTTGAGTTTTGGGACTGGGTAGGGGGACGTTATTCGCTCTGGTCAGCCATAGGCTTACCCATTGCCCTTTATATTGGCATGGATCACTTCGAAGCTATGCTTCAAGGTGCACATGAGATGGATCAGCACTTTGAAAATGCGCCACTGGAACAAAACATGCCGGTAATACTGGCCATGCTGGGCATCTGGTATAACAATTTTTTTGATGCGCAAAGCCATGCGATTATGCCCTACAGTCAATACCTGGAGCGATTACCTGCGTACCTGCAGCAGCTGGATATGGAGAGTAATGGAAAAACCATTGACCGGCAGAGTCAACGGGTTAATTACTTAACAGGGCCGATAATCTGGGGGCAATCGGGCACCAACGGCCAGCACGCCTTTTTCCAGCTTTTACATCAGGGAACCAAGCCAGTGCCCGCTGACTTTTTAATACCCGCACTAAGTCAAAATCCTTTAGGGCTGCACCACAGGGTATTGTTTTCTAATTGCCTGGCACAAACAAAAGCCCTGATGTTGGGTAAAAAATATATCGAAGCACTGGAAGAAATGAAGGCGGCGGGTAGTTCATCCGAAGAAATTGATGAGGCGATAGATCATAAGGTGTTTGAGGGTAATAAACCAACCAATACGATTATTTTTGAGCGATTAAACCCTAAAACCCTGGGCTCAATTATGGCAATGTATGAACACAAGGTATTTGTACAGGGTATCGTCTGGAATATTAATTCCTTTGATCAGTGGGGAGTTGAATATGGCAAGGTGCTGGCGGGGGAGATTCAACAGGATCTGGCTCAACCCGGTGATGTCGATAACCATGACTCGTCTACAAATGGGCTGATTAATTACCGAAAAGGGGTTTATTTTAAGGATGTAGATAGTAAGAGGCTGGATTGACAAAGGCACCGTTTTGACGTACATTTTCATTGAGTGTAAAAATGAATGGAGAAGGGAATATGGCCACAACCACAAATGATGAGCGTATTAATCTCAGGTTGAATAGTACCCTTAAACAATTGATCGAACGTGCAGCGGGTTTTAAAGGGCAAAGTGTGAGTAAATTTATTTTAGGGAGTGCCCTTGCCAAGGCAGAAGAGACTATTTATGAGCATGAAGTCATGAGCCTGGGTGTGGCAGAATCTGAAGCATTCTATGATGCCTTAGCAAAACCGCCGGAAGTTAATGAAAAATTAACCGATGCAATTATGGAGTATGAACATCGCGTTAAGCCTGAATAATGGCTTATAAATCCCTGGTTATTCAACCGCTTAATAAATCACATAAGAAATCAGATTTTAGATGTGGTGAATCATCTCTCGACATATACCTTAAAAAACAGGCTAGCCAGGATGTAAAGAGGCGAATTAGTCGGGTTTTTGTGGCAGTTGAGCCGACGAAGCCAGATGCTGTTCTGGGTTTTTACTCATTAAGCAGTCTTTCAATTGAGCTGAAGGATTTACCATCAGACCTCGTTAAGAAATTACCCAAAGTCCCCGTTCCAGCAGCTCTCATTGGCCGTTTAGCCGTAAGTAAGCAGGCCCAGGGTTATGGTATTGGAAAGATGTTGTTAGTGGATGGAATCAAGCGAACAATATCAGTCAGTCAGCAAATTGCTATTTACGCCATGGTGGTTGATGTGATCAATGAAGAAGTGAGTCATTTTTATCAACAGTTTGGTTTTATGGATTTGAATGCAGGTGGTAGCCGGTTGTTTCTGCCTTTGAAGTCATGTAGTTAGATGTAGCAAAGAAAGTTTATTAATGTAGGGTGGATCAAGCAACGCGGATCCACCAGACTTCGTGACAATGGTGGATCCGCTTCGCTTGATCCACCCTACGTAACTAAGTGTCTTTAGTTAAAAGCGCTTTTTAGTTTTGGGCACTAGTGAAGGCTATCGATTATTGACTAACTCCTCAAGTGCCCAGTCAATATGCCCTTGTACCATCTCATCAACCTCTTCTCGTCTGTTTTTCAACGCATCAACAATCGAACTAGAATAAGGCGCATTCCCTAAAGCGACGGCAATATTCCTGAGCCATTGCATATAGCCTATTCGACGTATAGGCGAGCCCTCCATTTTTTTCAGAAATTCTGCCTCCGTCCAGAAAAACAGATCCAGTAGCTGAGGAGCATCCAGGCCATGTCGAACCTCAAAATCTTTTTCATCACTGGGTTTGGAAAAGCGGTTCCAGGGGCAGACTAACTGGCAGTCATCGCAACCATAAATATGGTTACCTATGGCTTTACGAAATTCCACTGGAATGGCTGTTTTCAATTCAATGGTTAAGTAAGAAATACAACGCCTTGCATCCAGTTGATAGGGGGCAATAATGGCCTGTGTCGGGCAAATATCAATACAGGCTGTGCAGGTGCCACAATGGTTTTCAGGGGGGGCTTCATTAAGGGGTAAGGGCAAATCAGTATAAATTTCCCCCAGAAAAAACCAGGAGCCGGCTTTTTTATTGATCAGGTTGGTGTGCTTGCCTATCCAGCCCAGGCCCGCGTTTTCAGCCAGTGCCTTTTCCAGCACCGGTGCGCTATCGGTGAACACCCGGTAACCAAATTCACCTACTTCCTGTTGCATCTTATCTACAAGTTTCTGTAAGCGTTTTCGAATGAGCTTATGGTAGTCACGCCCAGTGGCATAACGGGAAATTAATCCCCGATTTTTATCGTTTAATACTGTTTTTATTGAAGCCGCTTCAGGGGGGAAATAGTCCATGCGTACTGAAATAACTCGCAGGGTGCCTGGCTCGAGCTCATCTGGGCGGCTGCGTTTAGTGCCGTGTTTAGCCATATAATCCATTTCACCCTGGTAATTATTGTTAAGCCATTTTTCCAGGTGTGCCTCGTGTTGGGCGAGATTAACGTGGGTTATTTCCAGCTGTGAAAAGCCAAATTCAGATGACCACTGTTTAATATTGGCCAGAAATTGTTCGGGAAGTGGTTTCAATAGTAGCTAAAATCATCAGTGCATAAAATATTCTGTTATATGCTATAACAATCCAGTTGATAATCTTAGTGTTTTTTGGTCATATACGCGCCAGAACTGACATTGCTTATATGTAGGAGCTAGCTTTAGCTCGCGATTGGGAATATAGAAACGCTAAATCAAATGTTTTGGTATCCCCTGGCATTAGCAACATAATTAATCAACAGGCTCAAAAAATATGAAAGTACGTACTCGATTCGCTCCAAGCCCCACCGGCTACCTCCATATCGGTGGTGCCAGAACCGCATTGTTCTCATGGCTTTATGCAAAAAAAATGGGTGGTGAATTCATTCTGCGAATCGAAGACACGGATCGTGAGCGTTCAACTCAGGAAGCCGTAGATGCTATTTTAGAGGGTATGAGCTGGTTAGGCCTGGATCATGATGAGGGCCCTATTTACCAGACCCATCGTTATGACCGTTATAAAGAAGTCATTAAATCACTGCTTGATCAGGGGGATGCGTATTATTGTAATTGTTCCAGGGAGCGCCTTGATAAAATGCGTGAAGAGCAGATGGCCAATAAACAGAAGCCGAAATATGATGCTTGCTGTAGAGATAAGGGGTTAACTGAGGCTGAAGATACGGTTGTGAGGTTTAAAAATCCGTTACAGGGTGCGGTTGAAATAAATGATCATGTGCGTGGGACAGTGGTGATTAGTAACCAGGAGCTGGATGACCTGATAATTGAACGTTCTGATGGTAACCCGACCTATAATCTCACTGTTGTGGTGGATGACTGGGATATGAATATCAGTCATGTGATTCGAGGTGATGATCATTTAAATAACACCCCACGGCAGATAAATATATTAAAAGCACTGGGTGCAAATATCCCCGAATATGCCCATGTGCCAATGATAAATGGCACAGATGGCAAAAAGCTTTCCAAGCGTCGGGATGCGGTGAGCGTGATGCAGTATCGAGATGAGGGCTATCTGAAAGAGGCAGTGATTAATTACCTGGTGCGCCTGGGCTGGTCACACGGGGATCAGGAGGTATTCAGTCTTGATGAAATGGTTGAAAAGTTTGATATTGATGCTATTAACAAGTCTTCGTCCAGTTTGAGTGTTGAGAAGTTGCAGTGGCTTAATCAGTACTATATGAAACAAATGACAGCTGAAGCACTGGCCGAGGAATTGCAATTTTATATCCAGCAAGCCAACCTGGATGTCAGTAATGGCCCGGATTTGATCGAGGTAATGAAAGTGTATCAGGAGCGATGCGCAACTTTGGTAGAGCTGGTAGAGGATATTCGTTATTTCTACGAAGATATAACTGAATACAACCCTAAACAGGCGAAAAAGCAGTTTAAACCAGAAGCCACAGATGTATTGCAAAGTTTGAAAGAGGCATATGAAGGCCTGGAAAACTGGCGGGCAGAAGATATTCATAAAGTGGTTGAAAGCACGGTAGAAATGCTGGGGGTGGGTTTTGGTAAAGTTGGTCAGCCATTACGCCTGGCGGTAACTGGTCATGGTAAGTCACCGTCGATTGATATAACACTGGAATTGCTGGGAAAAAAAGAAACCCTGTCTCGATTGGGTAAGGCAATAGAGTTTATAGAGTCGTAAGGCCAAAAATTTATCTCTTTGACTCTAAAGCCAATTTCCCATAGAATTCGCAGCCTGATTTGGGGCTATAGCTCAGCTGGGAGAGCGCAACACTGGCAGTGTTGAGGTCGGCGGTTCGATCCCGCCTAGCTCCACCAAATTCTTGTAATTGCTTTCACAGAGTAATTTTAAAATCATAGTCGACAGGTATTGTAAGGCTGCTATTTGTCGATTTTTTTAGTTAAAGCATATTGTGTCTAAATCAATCAATATGTTGTATCAATAAAAAATAACAAATGATATTCACCTGACGCAGGATGGATAAGCAACGAGGTTGTGAAAGTATTCGGGTATTATCTCCCTCTTAACAAATAGGGGTGTTTTCATGGATACTTTCACGGTTACACACTGATTCATCATCGGCGTGATATTAAATTTTTAGCAGCTGTAACTTAATAATGCCTATAAAAATAGATGTTTAGGGATTCGGTTAGGACAGATTTACACGTATTTAATGAAACTAGATCAAGGCGCATAGTGAATGACTCTGATATTGTGAGCATAGATGTACAAACAAATGGTAAGTAAAATGCCCTGGTATGTACTAATGACCAAGCCACAGCAAGAGTGGCGAGCAGAAGAAAACCTGAAGAATCAGGGTTACACAACCTTTTTGCCCTTAATAGATTGTCATAAAATAAGTCGGGGGAAAAAAGTTGTAAAAGTAGAGCCCCTGTTTTTCAGGTATATTTTTGTTCGGCTGGATCTGCAAAAAGATAATTTAAGTAAAATCAGGTATACACGCGGGGTGGGTGATTTCATTCGCTTTGGTGATCAGTACGGTATTGTTAGTGATGAACTGGTTCAGCACCTCAGGTATCGCTGTGAAGTGGGTGAGGAGACAAGGTCAAATTTACCCCAAAAAGGCGAAGAAGTAGAAGTGCTAGAGGGCCCTTATAAGCATATTTCAGCCATATATGATTGCCCGGATGGTGATCAGCGTTCGATAGTGCTAGTTACCTTGCTAGAGAAATCGGTGAAATTAGCACTCAAAAATACAGCATTTAAAAAAGTTGTTTAATGGTCAAAATAGTCAAAGTTGGTTCATGCCTTATATAAGGAGATAAAAGGCCGACGTAATCGAGTTTTTTCATAATTAAATCAATAACATCTATTTACTCTGTCTACAATCTGCTAAAGTCGCGAAATTTAAATAAATATGGGTAAATATTGTCGGCAGATAATGGTCGTCAGAATTAAATGTTACCGCGAAAAACCCGTTTATTGGCCCAATGTAGTAGCAAGTTGCACTGCAAATGGCGGTAGCGTGCCTGAAGAATATTGAGGTTTTGAGAAGAGGGCTGTATTTTTACACTATTTAAATTTTATACCTATTAGCGAGTAGGGTTTTATGCGGATCCTTAAAGGGTCAGTATATTTTTGAAAATAAGTATTTTTCATAGGGTATTGTTATAGCAAAGTATGGACAAAGCACCTATAGTTTATTCTATATAGAATATTCACAGGAACCGGTGCCACAATAAAGTAAAAACAATAATGAATATAAAAAATCAAATACCACAACAAACTTCAAATACACAAATACTCTATCCCCAGCATGAACAGGAGGGTGAAATAAACCTGGCTGATCTGGTTCGTGTAATTTGGAAAGCCCGCACAATCTGGATTGTAACAATGTTTATAGTCTCGCTTTTGTTCTGGGGATTATGGGCTGCAAAATATCTGCTGAATCCGGCGCCTTTGAGTTACTCTTTACCTATTACATTTACTTTTCCAGGTATTGAACAAGGTAATTACCCTAATGGTAGCCCCTTTTTGCGATCAGACCTGATAACACCAAGCATAATAAAAACGGTATATGATCGAAACAAGTTAAGTCAGTATAAATTGACGCTCGATGATTTTTACCCGATGATTCGCACTACTCCTTATGCGCTTGACCAGTCGTTAGTGCAGCAGAAATATCAACTACTCCTGTCAAATAAAAAAATTACAGCACAGGAGATTGACGAAATACGTAAGCAGCAAAAAGAGGAAATGGAGCAGTCTGCGTTACGTGGTGCACGCATAACCTTTACACCCGAGGGTGTTCAAATACCGGATAATATTATTGCAAACATTCTGGCTGATATACCTGCAACCTGGGCCAGCAAAGCGATTAACGAACGAGGCGTGTTGAAACTGGATTTAGAGTTAATAGGTGAGTCTATATTTCAACAGGAAATTTTAGATCGATTAGATTACATGATCTCTTTTGATTACCTGAAAGAAAAAATTGAGTTAATAGAAAAAAATATTATTACATTAAAGCAACAGCCCAACGGTTTAACAGCAAGAGACCCTGAAAGTAATTTGACTCTACCTGAACTGCAACTCAGACTTAATGATGTGAAAAACTATCAGCTACGTTTATTGCTAAGCCCGACACATGAATTAGGTCTCTCAAAAAATAAAAATATAACACTACATCATTATCACAATAAGTTGATACGCTTACGGCAGGAGCAAAGTGAATTGCTTGAAAAAGCAAAGCTAACCAGGCGAACCTATCAAAATTATATGGGACAACAACAAAATCAGGCAGCGGCGAAATCGGTTCGACAGGATATATCTGCGCTCCCAAATAATGTAACTACAGAACTCGGTGGCTCATTTCTTGATCGTGTGATGGAGTTATCCGATAAAGCATCTGATATTACTTATCGTCAGGATCTATCTCGGCAACAACAGGAGTATGAAGAAAAGGCTATAGAAATAAATAGTGTTATTCAGGAAACTGAGCGAAATATTAAATCGTTATCTGAGGACCTTAAGCCAGGTAAAGAACAGGAAGTGAGAAGTTACTTTTATTCAGAGATTAAAAAAGGCATACCTTCTTTGCTGGTTCAACTGAGGTCAGTTGCCCAAATAGCTGAGAGGTTGCAGCAGCAAATAGGTGTAAAGAATCAAGGAAGTATTGATAATCTTTATTTGCTTGTGAGTGAGAATACGGGTGTATCTGGAGGACATAAGGGTTTAGCAAAGCGCCAGATATATATATTTATAGTTCTCTTGCTGATGGCCACAATAATTGTGATATTATTTGCTCTGATTAGAAATGGCTTACGTGAAAAAGAGTCTTCTTAAAACTAATTCGAATTTATCCTACGGCTCATCATAGTGGGTCGAATGCGTTAGAGTTTGCTGCTTAATAGTTCTAGCTACCTTAGATATTCCTTTCGTCATTAAATAAGTAAGTATGAAAAATAAAATCGCTTTAATTGGGCTTGGCTACGTTGGTCTGCCTCTTGCTGTTGAGTTTGGTAAAAAAGTTGAAACAATTGGATTTGATATAAATGAATCTCGCGTTCAGGAGCTTATATCTGGTAAAGATAGTACGTTAGAGGTAGAGCCTAAGGAGCTTAAACAGGCAACCAGGCTCAGGTTTACTGCAAATATTGATGATATACGTGATTGTAATATCTATATTGTTACTGTACCAACACCTATTGATGCACATAAGCGACCTGACTTAACACCTCTTGTTAAGTCCAGCGAGGCTATCGGTAAGCTTCTTGGAAAAGATGATATTGTTATCTATGAGTCCACAGTATATCCAGGTGCCACAGAGGAAGTCTGTGTGCCTATACTGGAGCAGCAATCAGGGCTGAAATTTAATCAGGGTTTTTACTGTGGTTATAGTCCGGAGCGAATTAATCCTGGGGATAAGGAACATCGTGTCACTACTATAAAGAAGGTGACTTCTGGATCAACTCAAGAAACTGCCAACAAAGTTGACGAGCTTTACCGAGCTATTATTACTGCCGGTACCCATAAAGCAAGCAGTATAAAAGTAGCAGAAGCAGCCAAGGTAATTGAAAATACCCAAAGAGATGTCAATATTGCCTTGATCAATGAACTGGCTTTGTTGTTTAACCTTTTAAATATTGACACAGAAGAGGTTCTTAAAGCAGCCGGGACAAAATGGAATTTTCTCCCCTTCCGCCCCGGTCTTGTAGGTGGACATTGCATCGGTGTTGACCCATATTATCTAACTCATAAGGCAATTGAAGTAGGTTATCATCCTGAAATGATATTAGCTGGTCGACGATTAAATGATAGTATGGGTAGTTATGTAGCAGAACAAATTTCAAATTTGATGACCAGAAAACGCATTCATGTAGTTGATGCAAATATTCTAATTATGGGGCTGACCTTTAAGGAAAACTGTCCCGATCTTCGCAATACCCGTGTGGTTGACCTGGTGGAAGAGTTTAAAAATTTTAATTGCAATGTGGACGTATATGACCCATGGGTAGATAGGGAAGAAGCACAACATGAGTATGGTATCAACCCAATTGAAAAACCAATCGAAGGGAAATACGATGCTATCGTCCTTGCTGTTTCCCATAACGAGTTTAAAGAGATGGGCGAAAGTGCTTTAAGACAATTAGGGCGAGAGAACCACGTTTTATACGATATTAAATATATTTTGAAAACAGACGAAGTTGATGGAAGATTATAGTGAAAAAATATGAAGAGCTCCAGGAGCACCTAAAGGCCAATCAATACACATGGCTTGTTACTGGTGTTGCTGGATTCATTGGTTCTAACTTGTTAGAAAAACTCCTTGTTCTTAATCAAAATGTTATCGGATTAGATAATTTTGAAACAGGTTACCAACACAATATCGATCATGCAATAAACGATGCGGCTAACGAGCTTAAAGCAGAAAACATTAGTTCGTTAAAAGACAGGGTTACCATTATTGAAGGTGATATCAGGGAACTGGAAACCTGTCAGCAAGCTTGTAAAAAGGTAGATTATGTCTTGCATCAAGCCGCACTAGGCTCAGTGCCCAGGTCAATAGAAGATCCTATTCGTACCAATAAAGCCAATATTGATGGTTTTTTGAATATGTTGGTTGCCGCCAAAGAGACAAAGGTAAAACGTTTTGTTTATGCAGCCTCCAGTTCAACTTATGGTGACCATCCAGGTCTGCCAAAGGTAGAGGATAAAATAGGTAACCCGCTTAGTCCGTATGCGGTTACAAAAGTAGTAAATGAACTTTATGCTAGTGTTTTTGCTAAAACCTATGGCTTTAAAGCTATAGGTCTGCGCTATTTTAATATCTTCGGTAAAAGACAAGACCCAAATGGAGCCTATGCAGCAGTTATTCCTAAGTGGGTGGCTAGTATTATGAAAGGCAAAGATGTCTTTATTAATGGTGATGGCGAAACCAGTCGAGATTTTTGTTATATCGACAACACAATACAAATGAACCTGCTTGCAGCAATGACAGATAATGATGAAGCAACAGATCAAGTTTATAATGTGGCACTAAATGATCGAACTAGTCTTAATCAGCTATACCAAATGATTGAAGAGCGATTAATTCAAAGAGCACAAGGGTTAACTAAAAAAGAGCCAGTTTATAGGGACTTTCGTGCTGGAGATGTGCGTCATTCGCTGGCTGATATTAGAAAGGCACAACAACTACTTGGTTATCAACCTAGTCATAAAATTTCGGCGGGGCTTGATGAGGCAATGGACTGGTATGTTAAAAATATTGCATAAATATGATAAAACAACAGTCAATTTTATTAAGCTTTTTTATTGCACAGTTTGTTTATGAAAGAACATAAACAGAAATCATCATTAAAGCCTGGAGTGTCTTCAGGTGGTTTCAATGTTTTGTTAAGCAATTTTTTTAGGCACATTAGTCCCCATCGTCGCCGTCAGTTTGTGCTGTTATTTTGCCTGATGTTAATAAGTTCTGTTGCAGAAGTTGTAAGTCTCGGGGCTGTAGTTCCTTTTATTGGCATTCTTACACAACCAGAAAGTGTATTTAGTAGCCCATTAATGTCGGGCTTTATTCAATGGCTGGGTATTACTTCAGCAGCGCAATTGTTAGCTCCATTGACTATTGCTTTTTCCGTGGCGGCTATAATTGCCGGTGGCTTGAGACTGTTGTTACTATGGTTTGGTATTCGACTTTCAAATGCAACGGGTGCGGATCTGTGCGTTGAGGTCTTTCGTCGAACATTGTATCAACCTTATAGTGTTCATGTAGCTAGAAGTAGTAGCGAAATTATTAGTGGAATTACTCAGAAGGTAACGATCGCTACAAGTGTATTGAATGCGCTAGTAACTGTTGTTATCTCCGTGATTTTGTTTTCTGCTATATTGATCACATTGCTTGTAATTGACCCAATTGTTGCGTCCGCTGCAGTAGCCAGTTTTGGTGCAAGTTATGTTTTGATAGCCTGGATATCACGAAGCCGATTGAAGAAAAATAGTGAATGTATTGCGCAGCAGCAGACTCAGACAGTTAAGTCATTGCAAGAAGGTCTTGGTGCAATTCGTGATGTTCTTTTAGATGGTACACAGGTTCTTTACAGTGAAATTTACAAAAAAGCTGTTCAAAAATTACTAAGAGCTACAGGTGAAAATCAGTATATTACACTTGGCCCCAGGTATGTTATGGAAGCCTTGGGTATGGTTTTGATAGCTGGCTTTGCATACGTATTGAGCTTCCAGCCTGGAGGAATAGGTGCTGCACTTCCAGTATTGGGCGCGTTGGCTTTAGCAGCACAGCGCTTACTACCTCTTTTGCAGCAATTATATGGTAATTGGTCCTTTGTAGCAGGGAGCCAGGCAGCTCTCACCGATGTGCTTGATCTACTTGATCAACCGTTACCTGAAGAAGCGGGGCTACCAGCGCCTTCACCATATGTATTTCATAAAGATATCTGCTTTAACAATATTCAATTTCAGTACGCTAATGAAGGGCCATATGTTCTTAAGGATATAAATCTAACCATACCTAAAGGTGCGAGGGTAGGTTTTATTGGTAGTACTGGTAGTGGCAAAAGTACGCTACTGGATCTGTCTATGTCACTTCTTGAACCAACAAAAGGCCAGATTTTAGTGGATGGACAGCCTATAAGTGGTGAGCAGCGTAGAGCTTGGCAGCGTACTATCGCGCACGTTCCACAAAGTATTTACCTTGTAGATGCCACTATTGCTGAGAATATTGCCTTTGGTGTACCACCTGATCAAATCGACTTCAGTCGCGTGCAAAAAGCTGCTAACCAGGCTCAGATTGCAGAATTCATAGAGGAAAATCCTGAAGGATACAACGCAATTGTTGGAGAAAGAGGCGTTCGTCTTAGTGGTGGGCAGCGTCAGCGTATCGGAATTGCAAGGGCGCTATATAAACAGGCAACAGTGCTGATTTTTGATGAAGCGACTAGTGCGCTTGATAGTAGTACTGAGCAGGCAGTGATGGAAGCAATCGAAAGTTTGAATCATGGACTAACTATATTAATTATTGCGCATAGACTCAGTACACTGAGAAAATGTGACAAAATTGTACAGTTAGAAAAAGGTAAAATAATTGCTGAGGATACTTTTGACTTTTTCATGAGCAAAGAGTCAGTGTATCAAGGAATGGGAACTTAATAGAATGAGATGGTTTTCTATTTGAATTTATTTTTATGTGTGGTTTAGAGCATAAATATGTCATGAAAATGTACGGGAACCTGGGCCTGCTTTGGCCATCATTGGTTATTATTAAAAATAAACAATTAATACGTGTTTAGAAAGTTTTTTAAACAATAAATTTAAGAGGTTTTTGAAAGTGAGAGTACTTGTTACAGGGGCGGATGGCTTTATTGGATCACACTTAACTGAAATGTTGAGTGCTAAAGGGTATCAAGTTAAAGCGCTTTCACAATACAACTCATTTAATGACTGGGGTTGGCTTGAGGATGTCGGATGTAAGGATGATATAGAGGTACTAAATGGTGATATCCGCGACCCTCATTATTGTAAGCACATAACCAAAGATGTTGATGTTGTTTTTCATCTTGCCGCGCTTATTGCTATTCCATATTCGTATGTTGCACCAGATAGTTACGTCGATACAAATATTAAAGGGACTTTAAATATTTGCCAGGCTGCGCGTGAGAATGGTGTTAAGCGTGTTCTTCATACTTCAACTAGTGAGGTTTATGGAACGGCTCAGTACGTACCCATAGATGAAAAGCATCCAATGCAGCCGCAATCACCATATAGTGCTACCAAGATTGCGGCTGATGCAATGGCAATGAGTTTTTTTAATGCATTTGAGTTGCCTGTAACAATTGCCCGACCATTTAATACTTATGGTCCGCGTCAATCAGCTCGAGCAGTTATTCCTACTATTATTACTCAAATCATGAATGGTAAGAAAAAAATTATGCTTGGAGATGTTACTCCAACTCGTGATTTTAATTATGTTGAAGATACATGTAGGGGATTTATTGCCCTTGCAGAAAGTGATCAGTCTGTTGGTGAAACAGTCAATATTGGTTCAAATTTTGAGATTTCGGTGGGCGATACTCTGAACTTAATAAAAGAGTTAATGGGTAGTGATGTTGAGTTTATTACTGATGAGCAACGACTTCGTCCTGAAAAATCTGAAGTATTTCGACTCTGGTGTGATAATAAAAAAATTAAAGCATTGACTGGATTTGAGCCAAAAGTAGATATACAAGAAGGGCTGCAAAGAACTATTGATTGGTTTAGCTCACCAGATAAATTAAGTATGTATAAATCAGATATTTATAACGTGTAAGTAGCATGGTTAGTCGATAGAAGAAAATAGTCATGAATAAATTTGAAATTAGTGGACGGGAAATTTCACCACACCAACCCCCTTTAGTGATTGCTGAAATTGGTATTAATCATGGTGGCTCATTAAAAACAGCTTTTGAGATGGTTGATGCTGCAGCAGCTGCAGGTGTTGAAGTTATTAAGCATCAAACTCATGTTGTTGAAGATGAAATGAGTGGAGCGGCTAAAAAGGTCATTCCTGGAAATGCTAAGGAATCAATTTATGAAATAATGGAAGATTGTGCGCTTTCAGAAAAAGATGAAATTCTTCTTAAAGAATATGTTGAGTCTAAAGGAATGATATTTATTAGCACACCTTTTTCACGTGCAGCAGCAGATCGATTAGAGCGCATGCAGGTACCTGCTTATAAAATTGGTTCGGGGGAGTGTAATAATTACCCATTGCTAAAACATGTTGCATCTTTTGGCAAGCCTATCATTCTAAGTACAGGAATGAATACTATTGAAAGTGTTGCCAAAGCTGTTCATATTTTTAAAGAATATAAAATTCCCTATGCTTTATTACATACAACTAACTTGTATCCCACACCTCCTGAATTAGTTAGGCTCGGTGCAATGGTTCAACTAGCAGAAGCATTTCCGCAGGCTATTGTTGGCCTGTCTGATCACACCACAAACAATATTGCGTGCATGGGAGCTGTAGCATTGGGCGCATGTATTTTAGAGCGCCATTTTACGGATAGTATGGAACGTCAGGGGCCAGATATCGTGTGTTCAATGGATACTGTTGCATGTCAGGATTTAATAGAGTCTAGTAAAATATTGCACATGGAGTTAGGTGGAACTAAGGGGCCAGCAAAAGAAGAACAGGTTACTATGGATTTTGCTTTTGCAACAGTTGTAACTATAGCGCCAATTGAAAAGGGTGAATTGTTTTCTAAAGAGAATGTTTGGGTTAAGCGGCCAGGCACAGGAGAAATATTGGCTGAGCATTATGAAGATCTTATTGGCAAACGCGCAGGTAGGGATATTCCCGTTGATGAGCACTTGAAAATGAGCGATGTTACTTAATCCGGCAATTGGTATGGTGAAAATCGTTATAACAGGTGCTTCTGGGTTTGTGGGTCGTTATTTGACCGCGCATTTAAAGTTAACTGATGCATGTGTTATTCCCGTATCACGTAGAGAATGCCCAGGTGTGTTGCAAGTTGATGATTATAGTCAAAGTCCTACGGGTGATATTTTAATACATTTAGCTGAAAACCCTGACAGGGCCAAGGTAAATATGTCAGGCGATCATTATAAGACAGAAGCATCGAATCTCGTTAAGTTTTTATCTGAACGCCCAGGGCAAAAGATAATCTATGCTTCATCAGGTGTAGTTTATGGTAATAAAAATGAAGCTCTATGTAGAGTAGATATGCCAGTGCAAGCAACTGATACATATAGTGAAACCAAGCTTCTTAATGAAAAAATTGTGTTGGACTCGGGTGGGGCAGTTGTGCGTTTATCTAATCTTTTTGGAGATGGAATGGCAACTAGTAATGTTATGACCGACATTCTCAAGCAAATTCCAGGAGATGGTCCAGTTAAAGTGCGTGATGATAAGCCTGTGTGTGATTTTTTACATGTTTCAGATGCGGTTTCGGCTTTTGGTCTTTTGGTTGAAAGTAGTTATTGTGGCATATTAAATGTAGGTTCAGGTATCGGGACTTCAATCAGGGCGCTTGCTAAAATATTTTTAATGGCTGCTAATCAAGATGAGCGTAAAATTATAGCAACGCAACCTTCAGTAATGAATTCTATTAATATCTTAGATATATCAGAAACCAATAAGGTATTGGGGTGGCATCCAACTGCGCCATTGAATGAGCGGTTAGGTCAATTATTGTTGTCTATGGGAAAAGTTAAATAATGACAAAACGTAAAGTGGCAGTATTCACGGGTAACCGTGCAGAGTATGGGCTTCAATACCCAATTTTAAAGGCTATAGATGAACATCCTGATCTCGAGTATCAATTGTTAGTATCAGGAGCGCATTTGGATAATAATTTTGGACGCACGTTAGATGAAATACGTAGCGATGGTTTCCATATTGATGCTGAAGTAAAAATTGATATGGATATTGATTCTAAAATTGCAACAGCTCAAGCAATTGGCTCCGGTGTGTTATCGATAAGCAAAGTATTAGAGGAAATGAAACCAGATATCATGGTTGTATATGCGGATCGTTTTGAAGGGTTTGCTGCGGTGATTGCTGCGTCGCAGATGAACATTCCTACTGCACATATTGAAGGTGGTGACTTAACAGAGGGTGGTGCATTAGATGATTCTGTGCGGCATGCCATGAGTAAATTATCCCATATTCATTTCACAACTAATCAACAAGCAACAAATAGAATTCTTGGTATGGGGGAAGAAGCCTGGCGAGTTCACACGGTGGGTTTTCCAGCAATCGATCTTATTTCTCAAGGTAGTTATGCTTCAGAAGAGGAAATTATTGAGAAATTAAAACTGGATTTAACAAAACCTGTTGTTCTTTTTACTCAGCATTCTGTAACAACTGAGTTTGAAAACGCATCGGATCAATTGAGTCCTTCAGTAACCGCAATGCGAAAATTAGCTTCACAGGGCGTGCAAATAGTGATGACGTACCCGAATAATGACGCAGGAGGGAGAGCAATAATATCACGATTGACAGAACTGGATGAGGAGTCTGTATCTGGAATTCAGGTTCATCGTTCATTGGGGCGGTATCTTTATCACGGGGTGCTTGCGTTGGCAAATAATCCAGAATTTAAAGTGGCATGTGTTGGTAACTCTTCATCTGGTATTAAGGAGTCACCTGCATTTGGTTGTCCAACAGTTAATATTGGCACAAGGCAACAAGGTAGATTAAGAGGGGAAAATGTTATAGATGCAGACTATGATACAGAGTCAATTTTGAATTCAGTGAATAGCTGTTTATTTAATGAAGCGTTTCGTAAAAAATGCCATGAGACTAGTAACCCTTATTATATGGGGGATGCAGGAAAGAAAATTGCAAAAGTGCTTGCTGAGGTTTCTATTAACCAGGAGTTGCTAAGGAAAGCTATGACTCTTAAAGGTGAAGTTAAAGATGGATGGTTTAGATAGGGTGCAGTACTCAAGTGCTGAATTTTTTTGTTTAATACAGGTTTAATAAGATAGAAATTGTGACAAATAACTGGAAAAAAACTTTAAACCCTGAGACAGCAACAATTACTGAGGTAATTCGTAATCTTGATGAATCTATGATGCAAATTGCTTTAGTTATAAAGTCTGAAGGTTATTTGGTTGGCACATTAACTGATGGCGACATCCGTCGTGGTTTACTTCAAGGGCTGGATTTAAATAATTCCATTAAGAAGATTATTAATTATGAGCCGTTAGTTGTAACACCTGAAATGAGTCGTGAAACCGTGTTGCAATTAATGCAGATAAATAAAATTCATCAATTACCTGTGGTGGATGAGAATAGGTGTGTAGTTGGTCTGCATACATGGAATGAGCTTGTTACACCGGGTATACGCTCAAATGTAATGGTAATTATGGCTGGTGGACAGGGGACTCGTTTGCGTCCCCATACGGAAAATTGTCCTAAACCGCTTTTACCCGTTGGTGGGAAGCCAATGTTAGAGCACATAATAGAGAGAGCTAAAGCTGAAGGTTTTCATAACTTTATTTTGTCAGTTTATTATCTAGGTCATATGATTGAAGAATATTTTGGAGATGGTAGCAAGTGGCAGGTAAATATTGATTATGTACGTGAAGAGCAACCAATGGGTACAGCCGGTGCTTTAAGTCTTTTAAATCCGTGTCCAAATGAACCATTCCTGGTATCTAATGGAGATGTATTGACCGATGTACATTATGGAGAATTGCTTGATTTTCACTCTAGTCATAGTGCAACTGCTACAATGGCAGTTCGCCAACATGAATGGCAGCACCCTTTTGGCGTGGTTCTTACTGAAGGGGTTGATATAGTTGGTTTTGACGAAAAGCCAATAACTCATAGCCATATTAACGCAGGGATTTATGTTCTTGAACCCGGTGTTTTGGATAGTTTAAAAGAAGATGAGTATTGTGATATGCCTGCTTTATTTAATCGTCAGCAAGACATGAATAAAAGAACCATTGTATACCCAATGCATGAACCGTGGTTGGATGTGGGGCGTGTTGATGATTTACATCGTGCACGACAAAAACATTCATCAGAAGATTAGATTTTGGAGATTATTTTATGACTAATTCAAATAGTCCATTAACGGTTGATATGTCTCAATATGCAATCGATAGTGAAGAACAAGAAGCGTTTTATGGGCTGCCATCACAAGTTGGTTTTTGTAAAAGTTGCGTAATATCGAATCAGAGACCAAGCTCAGCTGTAGAATACAAAAAGACGAAAGATGCGAAGCAAGAAACTATTGGTTTTGGTGAAGATGGAACCTGTGATGCGTGCAATTATCATGAAACTAAAGAAAAAGAGATAGATTGGCAAGAACGTGAAAAATCACTTATCGAACTGTGTAATGAGCACCGTCGTAGTGATGGTGGCTATGATGTTATTGTGCCCGGTAGTGGTGGAAAAGACAGTGCATACACATCGCATGTATTAAAATATAAATACGGAATGAATCCCCTTACAGTTACTTGGGCACCGCATAAATATACTGAAATTGGCTGGAAAAATTTTGAAAACTGGGTACATGTAGGAGGGATGGATAATATTTTGTTCACACCTAATGGGCGTCTACATCGTTACCTAACACGTCAGGCGTTTTTAAATCTATTGCATCCGTTTCAACCGTTTATTGTTGGTCAAAGAATAATAGGACCATTAATGGCTTCGAAATTTGGGGTTAAGTTAGTTATGTACGGTGAGAACCAGGCAGAATATGGTAATAACCCTAAAGAGAATTTTAAGCCAACTATGGATCGAAAGTTTTTTTCAGCGTCAAACCCTATGGATATGGTTTTAGGTGGCCGCACCATAAAAGATATTGTTGATGAAGGTGAATTTAACTTGAATGATTTTACGCCTTATATTCCTTGTAGTGCCGATTTGTTAGAAAAGCAAGGCGTTGAGGTTCACTATCTTGGCTATTACCATAAATGGGATCCGCAAGAGTGTTATTACTATGCTGTCGAAAACACAGGATTTCAAGCAAATAGTGAAAGAACGGAAGGCACATATTCAAAATACAGCAGTATTGATGATCAAATAGATATGTTCCACTATTATACAACACTTATAAAATTTGGAATTGGACGTGCAACATATGATGCTGCACAGGAAATTCGAAATGACAAAATAACCAGAGAAGAAGGTGTGCAACTTGTACGTAAATTTGATCAAGAATTCCCTAAGAAATACTTCAAAGAATTTTTAGAATACATTTCATTATCTGAAGAAGAATTCCATACTACTGTTGATAAATTTCGCTCTCCTCATTTGTGGCTTAGAGACAATGGTGAGTGGAAATTGCGACACACTGTCTGGGATGACAAATAAGAACCATAAATATAATGAGAAATACTCGCCTAATTGCCCGCCTTGACATCAAAGGCCCAAATTTAATAAAAGGTATCCATCTGGAAGGACTTCGTGTAATTGGATCACCAAATGAACATGCGCTTCGGTATTATGAGCAAGGAGCAGACGAATTAATCTATATGGATTGTGTCGCAAGCTTATATGGACGTAATAGTCTGGGGGATATCGTAAAAAGTGCGGCACAAGATGTTTTTATACCTATGACGGTTGGTGGTGGTATTCGGTCAGTTGATGATGCTAATGAGATGCTGCGTTGCGGTGCTGACAAGGTAGCAGTAAATACAGCTGCTGTTGCAAATCCTGACCTTATCAGTGATATATCTCGACGTTTTGGTAGCCAATGTATGGTTTTATCAATCGAGGCTAAACGCATCGGACCCGACCGCTGGGAGGCTTATGTCGATAATGGTCGTGAGCGTACTGGGTTAGATGTAATTGAATGGGTTAAGCGCGGTGTTTCTCTTGGCGCTGGAGAGATACTTTTGACTTCAATTGATCAGGAAGGGACACGTAAAGGTTTTGATATTCCATTAATAAAGGCTGTGACAGAAGAAGTATCAGTGCCAGTAATCGCTAGCGGTGGAATGGGGCACGCAGAAGATTTGACTAAGGCTGTTCTTGAAGGGGGTGCTGATGCCATTGCAATGGCTGATATTCTTCATTATAAGAGAGAAACGCTGAGTGATATTCGTCGAGAAGCATTATCAAAAGGTGTAGAAGTAAGAAATATATGAATAGGCTTGATGTAGCTATTATAGATTATGGTATTGGTAATTTACTGAGTGTTCAGCGGGGGTTGGAGCATTGTGGTGCAACTGTAAACATAACTTCAGATACAGATGAGATCATGTCTGCTTCGCGAGTGATTTTGCCAGGTGTAGGTGCTTTTGCGAATGGTATGGCAGAACTAGCACGCTTAGGGTTGGATGAGGTTGTACATAATGTGGCTAAACAAGGCACCCCTTTACTTGGTATTTGTTTAGGTATGCAAATGTTGCTTGATGAAAGTGAAGAGTTTGGTTCTACTAAAGGTTTAGGGTTGATTTCTGGCAGGGTCATACCAGTTCCATCAATAACTGCAGACGGTCAACAACAAAAAATTCCACATATTGGCTGGAATGCATTGGTATTATCTGAAGGAAAAACTGATTTTGAGGGAACTGTTTTAGAAAATATAGAACCGGGAGAATCTGTTTATTTTGTACATTCTTTTATGGCGGATCCTGATAACCCAAATCATAGAATTGCAAACTGCCTATACGGTGATGTGCCAGTTGCAGCGGTGATTGGAAAGGATAATATTTTGGGTTGTCAGTTCCACCCTGAAAAAAGCGGTGAGGTTGGATTAAATGTTTTACGAAACTTTTTAAATCTATGAAAATACTGGCGTTGATTACGGCTAGAGGTGGCTCAAAGCGGGTGCCTGGTAAGAATATTCGTTTACTAGGTGGAAAACCATTAATTGAATGGAGTATTGATGTTGTTAAGGATATTCCAGAAATTTGCGATGTTCTTGTATCTACGGATGATCCCAAAACTGCTGATATCGCACGAGATGCTGGTGCCTTAGTTCCATGGTTGAGGCCAGCTGAATTAGCTACTGATACTGCTACATCTGTTGATGTGGGTTTACACGCGTTGGATTGGTATGAAAATGAGAAAGGAGAAGTTGATGGATTATTGTTGTTACAGCCTACATCTCCTTTTCGTAGTCGCGCTACGATTCAACAAGGTGTAGAAATTTACAGAGACCATCAGCAACGTCCTGTACTTGGTATTTCACCTGCGAAGTCGCATCCAATGTGGTGTTACTCCCTGGGTGAAGGTACTATGCGGCCATTTGTTGAGAGTAAGGGTAAGCATATGAGGTCTCAAGATCTTCCATTGGCATATGTAGTTAACGGTGCATTTTATTTAATTGCACCAAAAGACTTGCGAGACAATCATTCTTTTTACTGTGAAAACATGATGCCGCTGGTTATTGATGACCCTGGTCAAAGTCTCGACATCGATACAGAGTGGGATTGGATGGTGGCAGAAACTGTCTTGAAAACATTAGAAAATAAGTAAATCCAGAAAAATTAATTTTTTAATGAACATCCAGTAACAATGAATATGTGTCTCATTTCTATTTTTCATTTTTTGTTAAAACTACAATTATTAGATATTAGATGAATATTGAACGTCTTGTAACAAAGTTTTTTACGTCGAGGTTAAAAAAATTTAGTAATCTTCATAAAGGAGAGACATGCTATATTTTTGGTGACGGCCCATCGATTAAGTGGTTTGATTTAAGTAGCTTTAATGATCATCCAGCTATTAGCTGTGGAATGATGCCATTTCACAAAGATTTTCAGTCACTGGATGTAAGATACGTTACTTTAGTGGAGCCATGGATCTTCACGCCTAAGTTGTTTCAACCGGAAGTAATACATGAGCTTAATGATATTTCTGTTGAATATAAGCGCTTTATTAAGCGCACACCTGATAAGGAATTTTTTGTAAGCTTATCGAACAGGTTTTCACTGACAGGCTTAAATATAAATTATGTTTTTCGTGGGTTTCCAGAAAAAAGAAATCACACAGATGAGTTGCTGGAGCAATTTGATTTATTTAAAGGTTCATTTCATGCTTCGCTAGCCCTGGCTCATTATCTTGGGTTTTCAAAAATATACTTGGTTGGTTTTGATGCATGGACTATACAACCAGCACGTACCTTACGTTGGTATGAATTAGGGGAAGGGAAAGTTTTTGAAGCCACTAATTTCGCCACTGATTTTTTGGATGTGCTCAAGAGGGATATTGATATTTATACAATATCCAAGGAAGGTGGTTCAAAGAATGTTAAGAATATTAGCTATCAAGACTATACTGGTATGACTCCTCTTTTTAAAGAAAATCATGAGCTTATAGATGATTGTTATTTAAAAAAACTGGCTTCATGTTCAGAGTATAAAATTTATCCGGATAAGCTGTAATCTTTTTACAAGAGAGCTAGTGTTTTTTATTCATTTAGCTTTCAGTGTTAATTGCACGTGTTGCTATAAGTAAGGAAGCAGGTGTTCTTGATATGTGCGCTATTTTAATAACTTTATGAAGATATAACTTTTTATGAAAATACAGAATCCTAAATGTCCTATATGTGAAAGCGTGGAATCAAAACAAAAAAATATATATTCAGGAATCCTTAACTTGCAGGGTAATATTGATTCACGAGTTTATCTCTGTAGAGACTGTCGAGCCTACTATCTTTGGCCATATATATCTGATGAATTGATTTCAGAACTTTATAGTGAGTCATATTTTACTGGGAAGTCTGAAAGTGATGGTAAATTAAATGTGCCCTCATCCAATAATGATTATGAAAGAGAATTTGCTGCTGTTAGGCGTGATAAATTTCTAGAGACTGTGGAGACTTTGCTTGAGCATAATTCAAATGCTAAAAGCATTTTGGATATCGGTGCAGCGACTGGTGATTTTCTAGCCATTGCAAGGGAAAAAAAACTTATTACTACTGGTATTGAGCTTTCAAGTTATGCGTCTGCTATAGCCAAAAAAAAATATGATTTTGAATTTCATGAGGTAGCCGTTGCTGATTACCAGGGTAGTGAAAAATATGATCTTATTCATATGAATCATGTGTTTGAGCATTTTGGTGCTCCGCATCAAGTATTAGATCGACTAGAATCTTTGCTTAGTAATGATGGTTTGATTTATGTCGAGGTTCCATTCCAATTTAACTTAATTGAGATTGTTAAGTATTATTTGACGCGGCAAAGAAGGCCTTTCGATGTCTTTTCATTACATCACCCAATATTTTACAGGCCATCTACATTAAAAAATATTTTTTCTGAGCATGGATTTAACTGTAGATCAATGAATGTTTTTAAATGGAATCGTTATCCAGCAGTTGGTCTTTCAGGGCAAATTAAAAAGATTATGTGGTTCATGGCTTCTTTAGTAGGGCAAGGAATTGTAATCGAAGCAATTTTTTATAGGAAGTGATGATTTCATGAAGATACTTCTCGGCCACACATTTCCAGAAAAAGCAGCCTTTGGTTCATCTTGGATTGAAGACTGGTTGTACAGATTAAGATGTGCTGGGTTTGAAGTCTATCCATTTTCTTTGGTTGTAAACCAGCTAAGGCCAGTTATTTATTTTGATGAGCTTGATATTCTCTGGCGTTATAAAGATCAAAAATTGCTTTCAATGTATGAGCAGCTCAGTAAGGAGCTCTTGGATTATGACGCTTTTATTTGCTTCAATGGTGCAAATATTCATCCTGAATTCGTTGCTAATTTAGATTGTATTACTGTTTATGGTTGCTTTGATGACCCTGAATCATCTGAAAAATTGTCGAAGCCGGTCGCTACAGCATTTGATTTAGCAATGGTAGGTAATATTGCAGAGCTAGATACTTACAGGTCTTGGGGTGTGAAAAACATTCATTGGTGGCCCCTTGGCTTTAGGTATGACGATTATGACTCATCCTTAACAGAACAGAATATTTTGGAGGCGAAACGTAATGTTGATGTTACTTTGCTCTGTGAACGTACAACTAGGTATCGAAAAAAACGAGTTGAGCAATTTGTGTCCGCTTTTCCAAATGGTGCATATTTTGGTCGTGGTTGGCCGTCAGGATTTTTACCTGAAGAGCAAAGAATCCCTTTGCTGCAGCAGAGTCGAATAGGTATTAATATTCACAATAGTACCGGGCCTATCAATTTCAGAACCTTTTATTTGCCGGCTAATGGTGTGATGCAAATTTGTGACAATAAATCGTATTTTGGAAAAATATTTGAGCTTGGAGTAGAAGCAGTGGGTTATGATTCAATAGATGAAGCAATTGAATTGACTCGCTATTATATTGAGCATGATGCTGACCGCAGACGTATTGCCGTGGCAGGTTGGAAAAGGACTCTTACTGACTACAATGAAGTATCATGTTTTCAAATTGTTGTAGATGCAATAAATGGACTGAAATGTAATATCAAAGAAAAGGCAAGCTGTAAAAATGACGTTATTTTGTTACAAAATGAAGGGAGTCTTCGACGTTTTATAAATAAATTCATACTTTTTGTCTGGGTAACGTTTAATACATTACGTCTAAAGGTTCGTGCAGTAATTCGAAAATTTCTCTCAAAAATTATTTCATAGAATTTATTGTATATGCTTAAGAGTAATAAATGGTAAACGTTCATGTAAATAAAGTGATGTTGGCGTGCTTGTATGTAATATGGATTATTCCTGTTGTAGACTTTATTGTTAGCCCAAGATATAGTCCTCATGCGCTGTTAACGTGGGTTGCAATGGGGGGGACAATTTTATTTTCTTTGTTAGATCGGCGTTTCATTGCATTAGGTGTGCCATTTGTTGGAATGCTATCCCCACTAGCTCATGGAAATAGAATTATGGGGTTGTTGCCGTCTGAAATATTTATGATATACAGCATGTTATTTTGTTTATTTTTGCTTTTAATTAAGAAAAAAAATAGTATTAAATTGCTTCCTGGCGATACTTATCTTCTTTTATTGGTTTTTATTTGCGCCATATCGTATCTTTTTTCATATGAGTACATGGTTCTAATGCATTCGATGATAAGTTGGTTTGCAATCGTTATCTTTTTTATTGTTACTAGGATGACATTGGATTCAACAAATTTAGTGCCTGTGTATTTGGTTTCATTGTTAGTAGTTGCTTCATATGCTTCCGCGCTTATTGTTTCTAGTTTTGTTAATGGGATGCCATTGGCAAATTTCATGAGTGAATCAGGCCATGTTTTCATAGATAAGGATAATGTACATTATTTGTTTAGGGCTTCGTATTTTTATACGAATATTCTATATATTCTTGGGGCTGCCAGTATTGTGTCTTTTGTAGGGATAATCACGACTAAAAAAAACTTTTACAAAATTAGCTTAATTTGTTTTTTTACCGCAATGTTCTCGACACTTTTTATTATGTTTGCTAAGACAGGCCTTGTTGCTCTTGCTGTGTCATTAGTGATTATTGTTATGATTTATTATTCAGTAGCTAAAAATCGTGCCTTTAAAAAAAGAGGTAAAACAGTATTGCTTCTTGTTTTTTTTGCGTCTTTGATTTTGTTATTTGTACTAACGAGGCTTTCTGGGTCCTCTGATTATTATAGATTTGATGCAAGCTCATTGCATCAGAGATTGATTGTTGCGTCTTCAACTTTTGAAGTGTTTGTCTCGCATCCTGAGCGATTAATTGTTGGTTTTGGTCCAGATTCATCAAAGCGTGTAAGTAATGAAGTCATGTTTGCTGCTCGTACTAGTGGTCTTGGTGTTGAAGGAGCAATTGATTCTGCATATATTACCTTTATATTTGAGCATGGAGTGATTTTTTTTATTATTTTTGTATTTTACGGCATTCATACCCTATTGCGGCTTTTTCGGGGGCTAAAGCATAACCCCCAAAGCCTCCCTCTTTTTATGATTCTATTTGGTATAATAGTGTTTTTTTATATTTCTGCTTTTGCCCAAGTTATTGGTACTAGCAAGGTTGCTTGGATAGTTTCCCAAATTTTTGCTTTGATCGGTATATCTATATCGAGAAACAATAATATTTTGAAGTGGCGATAGCTAATAAATATATGTTATTAACTTCAATTGTTTTTAGATTCCAAAAATAAAGTTTTTAGATTTTTCATTAGCATGTGTATGTAAGTTTATTTAAGGAAATAGTATGATATGTTTAATGTGTTGCATCTGATACCTACTTTATCGGGGGGGGGGGCTGAACGTCAATTGTCAATGCTTGCTGCAGAGCAGTCCAGAAGAGGATGGAATGTTCATGTTGGAATTCGACGAGGGGGGGTGCATGAAGATTTCTTGCGTGCTAGTGGTGTCGTGATTCATTTATTGGGTGATCATAGAGGAATAAACCCATTATTGCTATTTCAAATCAATAATATAGTTAAACAAATCAAACCAGATTTTATTCAAACATGGCTGCCACAGATGGATATTGTGGGAGGAATAGCTGCTTTATGGAATTCAGTATCACTGATTATTTCCGAACGAACCACTGGATTAGGTTATAAGAAAATTAAGTTGCAGGCCTGGGTTCGTTGTCATCTTGCTCGATATGCAGATGCGATTGTAGCAAATTCCTCTACTGGGGTTGATTATTGGAATAATATTACATATATACATCGTCCTATTTTTCAAATAGCCAATGCAATCGATGTGGAAGCAATCCGTAAGGCAATTTCTATGCCCAGAAAAGTTAGTAAATTAATTGATGACAAACATGAAATCTTAGTTGTTGGGCGATTTAACCCTGATAAAGGATTAGAAACAGTCATTCAATCAATCAAACTTATTCCAGAAAGTTATAACATTCATGTCTCGATCATAGGTGAAGGTCCTCTTCATGATGAAATTGAGGTACTAATTAATGTAGCGGGACTTCATGATAGAATTGCATTGTTACCTTATTTACCATCTTGGTGGGAAAAATTGAAAGATACCAGTGTACTTATTAGTATGAGTCGCTACGAAGGACAGCCAAATGTCGTCATTGAGGCGATGGCAGCAGGCTGCCCTCTTATTGTGAGTGACATACCTGCACATCGAGAACTTCTGTGTGAAGATTCTGCAATGCTAGTGCCACTTGATGATTCAGCAATTTTAGCCAAAACTATTGTTTCTTTTCTGTCTGATTCAATTTCTGCAAATCAGCGAGCTGAGCTAGCGATGTTCCGTACAAATGATTTCACGATAGAGATTGCAGCAGATGCTTATGAGTCTGTTTATGAGAAAGTCGTAAAAGGGAACAAATATTAATGTGTGGAATAATAGGTGTTGCTTCTCGTTCACGAAGTAATGCAAAGAATTGGCTCATAGCAGGCCGTGATACAATGATTCACCGTGGGCCGAATGATTCGGGTGAATGGTGGTCCGAAGATGGCAGAGTAGGACTGGGGCATCGGCGACTCTCCATAATCGACCTATCGTTTGCTGGCCATCAGCCTATGCAGGATACAACGGCTGAATTTACCATTGTTTTTAATGGAGAGATTTATAATTATCGCGATTTAAAACTAGAACTTGAGGCAAAAGGTCACGAGTTTCGTTCTCATAGTGATACTGAGGTTATCCTGGTTGCTTATCGTGAATGGGGAACAGATTGTCTCAATCGTTTGAATGGTATGTTTGCCTTCGGTCTCTATGATTCAGCGCGACAGAAATTATTTCTTGGAAGAGATAGAGCGGGTGAAAAGCCATTATTTTACTCACTTATTGATGGACAGCTCCGTTTCTCTTCTGAATTAAAGGGGCTGCTAGCAGACTCTAATGCTGCGAGATATATTGATCCAGAAGCACTTGATTTATACTTATCTATGGGATACGTGCCAGGTGAGCGCTGTATTTTGAAGGGGGCAAATAAGCTTCCAGCGGCACATGCAATGTTGTTTGATCTTGAGAGTGGTACTACACGAGTGTGGCGTTATTGGGCGTTACCAGAGTCACCCTCTCTATTAGCTTCGGAAAGTTTTAATGAACAAGAGCTATTGAGTGAGCTTGATGCGCTATTAGAAAACGCTGTCCAAAGACAGATGGAAGCCGATGTTTCAGTGGGCGTGCTTTTAAGTGGTGGTGTAGACTCTAGTCTTATTACAGCTATGGCTACACGGTCATCTAATAAAGTAAAGACCTTTACAATTGGGTTTCCTGAATTTGGTAAATACGATGAATCTAAGCATGCACGTTTAATATCTGAATATTTTGGGACTGAACACATAGAGTTGAATGCAAGCAGTATTGAGCCAGGTTTACTAAGTACTCTAGCTCACCAGTATGATGAGCCAATTGTAGACTCTTCTATGTTACCTACTTTTTTAGTTAGTAAACTAGTGAGAGAGCACTGTACGGTTGCTTTAGGTGGTGATGGTGGAGATGAGCTCTTTGGCGGTTATTCTCATTACAATCGCCTTTTGTGGACAAAAAAGAAATTTGAACGAATACCTCAGTGCCTGAAAAACACTATTTCCAATGTTGCTAGTTCTTTCTTACCTTTAGGCTTTACAGGACGATATTTCTTGCAGTCTTTGGGTAGTGATTTAAATAATAGCCTACCCCTGTTCTCTTCATTTTTTGATAAAGTAACGAGGCAGCGATTAATGGGGCAGATAACAGATAATTCTTGGCAGTCGGTAGCAGAAGATATTAGAAAGTCCCGTATTCCGGTTGTAGATAATCTCCTGCAACGTGCTACGAGGATGGAGTTTGAAAACTACTTGGTTGAGGATGTTTTAGTTAAGATCGATCGTGCCAGTATGCTTAATTCACTAGAGCTGCGCGCACCTCTATTAGACTATCGAATCATAGAATTTGCATTTGGTCGGGTGCCTTCTAATCTGAAAACAACTCTAAATAGTCGTAAGATTTTATTAAAAAAATTAGCGACCAAGTTGCTGCCACAAGAATTTGATAAGCAACGTAAGCAGGGCTTTTCAATTCCTCTTGCAGATTGGTTAAAATGTGGTATATGGAGTGATTTTTTTAAAGAAGTATTGTTAGATGAATCATGCATGTTTGATAAGAAAACTATAATTAGTTTGTTTCATGGTCAAGGTCGAGGCAGGAATAATCAGGAAAGGTTATTCAGTTTAGTTATGTTTGAGCTTTGGCGAAGGGAATACCAAATAACCTTGTAGATGCAAGCATAATATATATCGAACTCTATTAAATAACTTCTATCAAAATCTTAGTAAAGTGCTTAAGTTAGAGAAGCTTAAATTATTAACATTATGCTTCACTATTTTACTTGAATTCGAAGAGTGCTATGTCTCGATACAGAGTTTATTGCTATGGTCTACAGCATACTAGAGAAAAAACAGCTTGTTTTAGTCAAGCTTATTATTATGGAGATGAGCGACATAGTTTGTCTGTTACCAATTTTAATAAAAATATGGTTTTTAAATATTCTGTTTATATTTAATACTTAGGGAAATGAGCTGCATAGTTATCAAATATATGAAAAAAGTTCTTCAAAAATGAAAATATTTTTAAATCTCTTAGCCGCAACAGCTGGTGGGCAAATATCTCGAGCTCGTGCGTTTCTGGACCGCTTTGATAATTTCTCCAACAATGCTCAGCTCATAGTGATCAAGGAAAAATCTGCATTAGTCGAATATAGGTCGACTGATAGAAGAATGGTTATCGATATACCAATAGGTCATGGAAGATTAAAGGCTTTACGTAGAATGTGGTGGGAGAACTTTGTTATGCCTGGAGTGATCCATAGGCATGGTGCTGATGTATACCTGACATTTTCTCACTATTTGCCCCATCTGAAAGATATAGGTGTGCCAACTGTGGTTGGTGTGTCTAACTTAGCCCCTTTTTCATCAGAGGCATGGAGACATGAATCTTTGCCAGTAAAATTGAAGATGGCCGCTTTACGGCAAACAATTCTTTCTTCAGTCCGTCGCGCAACGACTGTCCTAGCACTCTCAGAAACCTGTCGTGAAGTGCTTGTAGAGCAGGGCATCACTAGAGATAAAATTGTCGTTACTCCTAATGGTGTAGACACATACTGGAGTCAGTCTGCACCATCTACAGATTTACTATCTCGTCTGGGGATTGTGCGGCCCTATTTACTTTATGTGTCACATTTTCACCGTTATAAAAATTATGCTCGTCTCGTGGAGGCGTATGCACTATTGCCAACTGTTCTTCAATCTGCTCACCAACTGGTTCTAGTAGGTAAGCCTCAGAATAAACTTTACTACGAGCAAATACAAATGTTGATTAAACAACTTGGTCTTTCTGATACGGTGATATTAATACCTGGAGAGAGCAGCGAGAGTCTCAAAGAGCTATATCAAAATACAAAATTATTTGTTTTTCCATCGCTAATTGAAAATAGCCCTAATATTTTGCTTGAAGCAATGATGGCGGGTGCACCCGTAGCAGCGAGTAGCCTTTCTCCAATGCCTGAGTTTTGTGGCACTGCATCCGAGTATTTTGATGCCCTTGATGTATCTTCCATGGCTAGTAAAATTGAAAAGCTTCTGGGTGATACAAAACATCTTATTGATTTAAGTGAGCAGTCTCATTCTCAAGCATGCAAATTTACATGGGATGATTTTGTTTCGGATGTTATAGAATATGTTGAGCTAGCTAATGATAATTCCAAAGGGGTGGTGAATGTTGATATTTAGTTTTAAGGGAGCGAGCGAATGAAAATACTTGGGATTAATGCTTACCATGGTGACTCATCAGCATGTTTGGTTATAGATGGCAAGTTAATTGCTGCAGTTGAAGAAGAGCGATGTAATCGTATTAAGCATTGGGCTGGCTTTCCTGTTGAGTCTATTCGTTACTGCTTATCTGAAGCTGGTATTACACTTAGTGATCTTGATCATATAGCGATTAATACAGATCCAAAAGCTAATTTCATGAAGAAAGTTGGCTTTGCGGTGAAAAATCGCCCTGACATTAAGATGGTTCTTGATCGAATAAAAAATAAAAAGCAGCGCGTTAGTATCGAGGATGAGTTGGTTAAAGCATTTCCTGGTGAGTCCATAAAGGCTGAAATTCACCATATTGAGCATCACCTTTCACATTTGGCATCGGCTCATATGGTGTCACCATTTGAAGATTCAGTTGCTGTGTCTGTAGATGGGTTTGGAGATTTTTCTAGCGCTGCTTGGGGAGCATGTCATGGTGCTGGTATGAATGTGGATCAGCGTGTTTTTTTTCCTCATTCGCTTGGCATATTCTACCAGGCAATGACTCAGTTTATTGGTTTTCCTCATTATGGTGATGAATACAAGGTAATGGGCTTAGCTCCTTATGGTAAACCGACATATCTGGAACAGATGCGTGAGATTGTACATATTCATACTAATGGTACTTTTGAATTGAATTTGAAGTATTTCAGGCATCATAATGAAAAAGTTGAGTACGAATGGTCTGGTGGTTCTCCAGTTGTTGGTGAATTATTTAAAGGAGATGAGCTTGAGAAATTATTTAAAACTCCTGTGCGTGGCAAAGATGATGATTTAGATACAATTCACTATGACTTGGCGCATTCTACCCAGGCAATGTATGAAGAGGCTTTTTTTAATCTTCTGGAAGTTGCACATAAAAAATATGGGGTTGACCAATTAACATTGGCGGGTGGTTGCGCTATGAATTCTGTTGCCAATGGTAAAGTATATAGACGATCACCGTTTAAGAAAGTTTACATTCAATCCGCTGCGGGTGATGCGGGTGGGGCGATTGGTGCAGCTTATGTTGTTGCAAATAAATTGGGTGATACAAAACAACGATTTCATATGGATCATGCTTATTTCGGTCATTCTTTTACAAATGATTATCATGAAAATTTGTTGAAAGAGAAGGGCAAGGAAATTGGAGATGAGGGCTGTGATATTGAATATATTAATGACGATACTGAGCTTTGTAAGAAAACTGCACAGGCAATTTCTGAAGGTCAGGTAATTGGTTGGTTTCAAGGTCGGATGGAGTGGGGGCCGAGAGCATTGGGTAATCGCTCAATTTTAGGTGATCCCCGACGTGCAGATATGAAGGATATTCTCAATCTTAAGATAAAACGCCGTGAGTCGTTTCGTCCTTTTGCTCCTTCTATCTTGCGTGAAAAGGTAAGTGAATGGTTTGAAGAAGATGATGATGTACCGTTTATGATGCAGGTCTTTCAGATTAGGGAAGGGAAAAGGGAAAAAATACCAGCAGTGACGCATGTGGATGGTTCTGGTCGTTTACAGACAGTATTTGAAAATACAAATCCAAAATACCATAAATTGATCTCTACATTTAATGAAATCACTAGTGTACCAATTATTTTAAATACATCGTTTAATGAGAATGAGCCAGTAGTTTGTCGCCCTGAAGAGGCGTTGAATACTTTTCTACGTACTAAGATGGATGTACTTGTGTTGGGGAATTATTTTATTCAACGTAGGGATCGCCAGGAAAATTGTGACGATGTTACTTCGGAATAAAACTTCTGCAGATAATAGAACAGCATTAAGTTTAGCTCTGCCAATATTAATTGGGGTATTTATAGGTTTATTTGTTCTTGGTGAGTTATCTAAAAGATTAGAAGATGCAAAGAAATTTGATGAGTTAGCGTTAGGGGATGAAACATCTTCATATTATGCTCGAATTGATGGTCAAGCAGTGCACTGCAAAGATTATGATGATTCACTTCAATGTATAGAGAGTTATAAAAAGACATCTAAGCAAGATGTTGTTCTTTGGCTGGGTAATTCACAGGTACACTCGATTAATCAAATGAAACCTGGTGATGAAACGGCTGCGCCAATACTTCACAGAAGCTTGAGAAACTACCAGAAATATTTTATGACATTTTCTCAAGGTAATGCAAACCTGCAGGAGCACTATGTGTTATTTGAGTATTTGAGTGCTCAGTTGCCTATATCAACACTAGTGTTACCTGTGGTTTTTGATGATATGCGTGAAACAGGTATTAGGTCGACTATTAAAAACGTATTCACAGAGAAATCCGTTGTCGAGAAGCTTGAGGAGACAAAAATAGGAAGTAGCTTATTAGCTAGCTCGGGAGAACAGGATATGGCAGGAAACGATATGGCCGCATTAGAGGATACAATTCAAGAGAAATCTGAAAACTTTTTTAACACACGACTTGAATCCGCATGGAAAATATGGGCTGATAGAGCATCGCTTAGAGGTGAGGTTTTCTATTCTTTGTATGTTTTTAGGAACTGGTTATTTGGTATTAATCCTTCATCAATTCGCAAAATGATACCAGGGCGTTACGATTTGAATCGAAGAGCACTGCATACAATCTTGAAGTCTGCTAATAAACAAGGAATTTATGTTCTGCTATATATTGTGCCGCTACGTAATGATGTCAAAATTCCATATGATTTAGAGCAATATAAGAGCTTTAAAAATGATATCAAAACGATGGCTGAAAATTTTAATGCCAGATTTGTAAATATTGAAAATTTGGTGCCTTTCAATTTTTGGGGTTCTAAAGCTTCAACTTCGGTTAGTGAAGGGCAAGAATTAGATTTCATGCACTTTCAGGTAGGTGGTCATAAATTATTGGCAGATACTATCAAGAGAGAGTTATTGTTTATTTGGGAAGGAGAGAATAAACAATGATTTTTAACTCACTGACTTATCTTGCCTTGCTTTTTGTTGTAGTCACACTCTATTGGATTCTGCCATATCGTGCGCGCTTACTGCTTGTTTTTTCAGCAAGTTTGATGTTTTATGGCTTTTGGCGAATTGAATTTTTGCCAGTGATGTTACTTTCAGTAGTCGTCGATTATGTCGTAGCGCTTCGTATGCAGATAAGTTCAGAAGCGCATAAGAAGAGATTGCTGCTGATTAGTCTTTTCGTTAATCTTGGATTGTTATTTTACTTTAAGTATTTGGTGTTTTTTGCGGAGAATTCTATAGGACTGGCTAATTTTTTCGGTGCAGATATTGATCCATTATTTCTAAAAATTGTCTTGCCCTTGGGTATCAGTTTTTATACTTTTCAGACTATTAGTTACACGGTTGATGTTTATAGGGGGTTAATTAAGCCAGAAAAAGATTTCATACTCTATGCCTGTTATGTAACTTTTTTTCCTCAATTGGTAGCTGGTCCTGTATTACGTGCAGTCGAGGTGATTCATCAGTTTGCTAAGCGTCCACCTTTTTTATGGTCAGATATTGTTATCGGTTTACGGAGAATCATTTATGGGCTCTTTTTGAAAGTAGTACTTGCTGACAATATTGCTCCCTTGGTTGATACGGGGTTTTCAATACCTGTTGAGTCGATGAGTGCATTAGATGTCTGGACATTGGCTTTTTTGTTTGGGTTTCAGATTTATTTTGATTTTGCCGCCTATTCTCATATTGCTTTGGGCAGTGCTCGTTTGATGGGTATCTGTTTCCCAGAGAATTTTAATTTTCCGTACTTAGCTACATCTGCTAAAGATTTTTGGCGGCGTTGGCACATATCATTGTCTAGTTGGATCAGGGACTATCTTTATCTTCCACTAGCAGGTATTAAAGTACATGATCGTTCTGTTGGTGGTTTAGCGAATGCAACACTGAATGCTTCAAAGAATAAGGCATTGTTTACAACATGGGCTATCATGGGCTTGTGGCATGGGGCAAATTGGACTTTCGTGCTCTGGGGTATTTATCATGCATTCGTTATCCTAATTTACCGCTTATTGGCACCTCTTGTAAGAAATATAAATAACAAAAATATTAAAGTTATTTGTGGGATTGGATTTACGTTACCAATAATGATGTTATCATGGATACCATTTAGAGCCGATTCACTAAATGCAACCATTTCCATGTGGGGTAAGGTGCTTGACCCTTTCTCTTATAACTTTCTAGGTATGAGGGAGAATGTTTACTTAATTACGGCTATTATTTTAATCGGTATTGGTGTCACATACTTTATTAAGAATAAGCTTGTTCCCATTCTAAATGGGGTTGGACTATCTGTGATATTGATCGAGTCGTTTTTTTTCTCAGGAATGATTTCATTAGTTATCATTTTTCTCAGGCCAATAAATCAATTTATCTATTTTCAGTTTTGATATAGAAAGTTTAACTAGTGAAAATTAGTATTATCACAGTTTGTTTTAATAGTGAAAAAACTATTAAAGATACAATTGAATCAGTCTTATCACAGGATTATCCAGATATTGAACATATAATCATTGATGGTCTTTCAAATGATAAAACAATGCATATCGTTTCTAAGTATCAAAATAAAGTCGCCAAAATTATCTCAGAACCAGATCAGGGTATTTATGATGCAATGAATAAAGGCATAAAATTGGCGACTGGTGATGCAATCGGAATTTTGAATTCTGATGATTTTTTTGAAGATACAAAGGTTATCTCAAATGTGGTTAGTCACTTTAATTCTGAGCCCGAAGTTTGTTTGCTGTTTGGAGATGTCGTTTTCGTAGATCCATTAAATACACAGAAAATAACTAGATTTTATAGCTCTAACAAATTCAGACCCTGGAAGCTCAGGTTTGGCTGGATGCCACCACATCCTGCTACATTTATTAAAAAATCTGCATATGAAAAAATAGGTTCATATTCACTACAGTATAAAATATCTTCAGATTATGAGTTTTTTATTCGTATGTTGATGGTGCATAAATTAACATATATTCGAATTAATAAGGTGCTGGTTAGAATGCGGGCTGGGGGTATCAGTACTTCAGGTATTAAAAGTAGCCTTTTACTGAATTCAGAAATTGTCAAAGGATGTAGAGAAAATGGTGTATATACAAACATTATATTTCTACTATTAAAGATCCCCTTTAAAGTACTAGAATTAATAAAAAAACCTACAGGTGTTTCTTGAAGCGTGTTTTACTTACGGGAGC
>Ga0316207_10001111_pt1 | contig 35574 bp, 69 predicted proteins | sample 6weekpyrite_MG_FD_204943 | JGI IMG/M metagenome (GOLD analysis project Ga0316207, IMG submission 204943) | Microbial mat bacterial communities from mineral coupon in-situ incubated in ocean water Damariscotta River, Maine, United States -... | ecosystem: Environmental > Aquatic > Marine >... | reverse complement strand
GTTCGCAATATTTAATCCCTTAGTCGTCTTTTCCCCAATAAACCCTTCTTTTTCCCAATTATATAAAGCTTGACGTGAGCATTTAATTTTAGCTGCTGCTTCGTCTGCTGTTTTGCTATTCGTAGCCTTTTTAATATTTTTTACTGTTATTTTCATCTTTTTAACCCTTTGTACTTTACAATGAGGTGATTGTACTTTACAATAGATAAAAAAGCAAACGGAGAAACAGAATGAATGATTTAGTAGAAAGAGGGGAGTTAGCCACAGAAGGCGCGGGCGAAATAGTAAAGGAAGAATATAATCCTAAACTAAACGTGTTTCAGCGCGTTAATGAGATAAGGAAAAAAGTATCTTATTTGAAAAAGGATGCAAAAGTACAAGGCTATCAAGCAATAACGCATGACGCTGTAACCGGCGCAATTAGAGAATACCTTATTGATTATGGCGTTGTCGTTGTTCCTAATGAAATGGGATCGTCAATGATTGAAACAGGAACACAAACAGGTAGCGGAACTCCTTGGATGCGTTATGAAGCGAAATATACGATAGAATTTGTTAATATTGATGAACCAGAGCAAAGCATACCTATTAATGTAACAGCGCACGCTATGGATACCGGCGATAAAGCGCCAGGAAAGGCGCTTAGTTATGCGACTAAAATGGCTATGTTAAAACTTTTCTCAATAGAAACGGGCGAAGATGACGAAGAAAGGCCAGAAATAAAACGCGCTGAGAACGGTATTACACCTCAAAAAATATACAAGAGATCGTCAAGCCACATGGCCGCTGTAATGGATAATATTGACACAGTTATGGCTATAAAGGGTTATCTGGCTGCTGGCGATTTAGATGCTGCTGCTGAGGCATGGGCTGAGGTTAACGAGGTAAAAGTTGTTAGCGCTCTGTCAATGGCTCCAACTAAAGGCGGTTGCTTTACTATCGAAGAAGGAAAGAAAATGAAAAGCGAAGAATTCAAAGTCTTTTTAATGGTTCATCGTTCAGAAAACCCACTAGTAGGACTATAAGGAAAATAAAATGAGTGAAGTAGAATTTGTAAACGGTTTAATATTTAAAACGCCGCGTGATAATGCGCCTGATTTTGTAAAAGGTAGCCTATCAATACGCCGTGAGGAATTAATCACGTTTTTAACAGGAAAAACGGACGAATGGATCAATATAGACCTAAAAGTCTCAAAAGCTGGCAAGCCATACGCGCAGGTAAACGATTTTAAACCGCAAAGCAGGCAAGATGAAGCAATTAATAGAAGTCAGCAAAGTGCGCCACAAGACGACTCAGAGGATATTCCTTGGTAAAAAATCGGCTTCATACTATCTCAAAGTAAGCGCTTGGCTTTTTAACAAGAGCCTCGGGGATAGATGAAGCCACCTTTTTAAAATAAAGTTATAGTGTGGAAGTTAAGCCGCTTTTAGTATGAGTTTTGCTACATCAGGAGACACTAATATGTTTTTATCAGACAATACGGATTTGATTTTCTCAGGGCGCGTAATACCAGCCGCTTGAAGAAAGTCGTTTAATTGTTTCATATTGTTAATTGTAATGAACATATTAGTTCTCCTATATACTAATATACTTATATAGGAATATAGGACAGTTCTAATATATGTCAAGTATTTATAACAACCGTCATAAGCGGGGCATCCGTCTTATGCGCCTGTTATGCGTTAAGCCACTCCGGTTCGTTTTTCATTACATTAAAATCAATCTCACGGCTATAAATGCAATCATAGTTACCTAACCTTAATTGCTCAAAGGCGGCAACTTTAGCGGCTCTTATTCGCTCGCTATAAGTAACATAGTCTTCCTCAGTTAAATGTTCAGGTAATGACCACACTCTCGGTGCTGTAAAAATCCTGTTTAAGATTGATAATTCAACGTTTCTTATTCTACGATACTCGTCAACCGTTCCATGAACGACAATTACCGCATTACCAACTTGGGCAAGATTAAGCAGTAATTCTTGCTGATTTTGGGTTAGGTTTCCGTTGCTGTAAATTGCTATGCTATTCATACAACCTCGATTAAGTGCCTAATGGTAACGTTATCAACAGAACCAACAAAAGTAGCGTCTGCTTGCGCCCCACCTAATCCGCTAGATGATGCTGTTATTATCTCAGCGTGAACACCATCCGCAGTAAGTGACGCACCTAAAGCCCCGCCAGATAGCTGCTTTACACCTCCGGCAGTCACGCCTGTAACAGTGACCCCATGAAGATATACAGACGAATTATCCACTATTGAGGCTTGAGAAAGGTCTGAGGCTCCGACTTGAGAACCATCACTAGAAGCTGTGCCACCACTAATCGTCCAACCTGTGCCTTTTGTCCAGTCCGTATCAGCATCAAACGCACCATTAACAACCAAGTTATTAGATAACCACCCTAATGCAACCGTTCCGGCATCATGTACAATATTTCTCTGTAATGTATATTGCGACCAATCACTAGCTGAGAAGTTATAAAGGATTAGGGTTGAATCAGGCAGTAACTTGGAGGTGATGCCTGAAATAGTAACTGTTATCGTCCCAGCATCCCTACCAATAGAGACGGTAGCGGTTGTCGCTTTGAATACGACAGTATTTGCTCCAGTAGTCAATGAAGATATGGATGCACCACCATCTGCTTGTAGTTTTAACGTACCACCAGACAAGCTATCTACATCAACCTTAACCTCATACCATTTTCCAACAGTAGTGCTCAGTATTGTTAATGGTTGAAAAGATCCATCACCAACTAAAGAATAACTACCATCTAAATTGTCTGTCCATGCTCCTAGTGTAATAGAGGTTATATCAGCACCTAAAGAAGTACCACGCTGTAACTGATAATAGATAGAGCCTGAATCATAAATAACGGGGTCTTGTACTACGCTGCTTATTGTAAATTGGTGGGATAATAATTGCCCTTCCCAAAAACCTGCACCAGCGCCATTTTGACCAATAAAGCCAACAGTGAGAGATCCTGTAAAAGTTAAAACTAAGTCTCTTAATTTGCCATCTTGGTATGCCGCTATGCTTGCGCCGTCTGCAACCGCTGTACCATCAATAGTTGCTGTACAACCAACTAACTGTAACAAGTTACCAGCATCAAACTCTGCTGATGCAGGTGTAGCGTCATCGCCACACAAGAACATGCTTGTTCCGCTGGTAGTGGTAGAAAATGGAATGGTTAAAGTGTCACCAGACGTTACGGATTGAGTTACCGCAATCTCCCCGTATTGTGTGCCAGAAAGCTTAGGGAACAACCTTGCGCCAATATAATCTTCATCCGTTAGCGAAGTTGCAAGACTACTGTATAAAGTCGTAATCATTGTTGTTCCAAATAATGCAGGTAAATTCCTGTTGCACCAGCCGTAGAATCTTTATCTATGCGATACAGCATAGGGCCAAGCAGCCTTATCGCGTTTTTAGATACTGACAGCTCGACGGCAGAAACGTCAACATAATCAACCCACGTTGTACCGTCATCGTGCGATAGTTGCACGTCTCCCGTTTCAGAACCCGCTAAATCAGGGGAGCACATAACTGTAGCAACCTGGTCTTTAGGTACATAAAAATTCGCGCTTTGTGTCGCGTCTGTTGTTGGTGCTAACAATTCTTTTGTTGCCATTGTTTAATCCTCCTCAAAGGGGTCAAAATTCTCTTTTTTGGCTTTTGTCTTCTTTTCAGTATAGCGTGAAGCCATCCATCCGGGAAACGCTGCTGCACAGACTGCCTCTACTGCACCGCTTAATTCTATATTATATATTTCAGCGTAAAATAAAAAACCCGTCATAGCGGCTGAGCCAAGTGGACGAAATAAGCCTTTTACAATCTGCTCAGAGGCATAGGATAGCTTTACTAGCGCATCCACAAAAGGGTATGTTTTTGCGTTAAGCATTGTTTCCATTTGTTTGAAAGCTATCTCTTGAACCTTAAAAGCATACTCTGCCTTTTGATCCTTATCCTCGATCATCTTGTCACCAATTTTTAAAAGGCTAGGTAAAACAGAAGTTATTAATCCAATCATATCATTTTCCCTCGATCTTACTCTCTAGCTCTCTAACTTTTACACCAAGCCTTTCAACTTCTATTTTTAACCATAAAGGAGGTAATTCTCTTTTTTCTAATAGTCCAATTCTATAATGCGCGACGGCAGAGGTAGCGATAAAAAGAGCAATCGACATAATTATCGACCACCCTTTAAATAAAATTGAAATATCCTCTTTTTTCATTTTACCTTATCTTCTACTCTTTCTACGCGCTTATCAACCGACTTTATTTTTTCACCATTAATGGCTATACCTTTCTCATGGATTGATGATAGTTCTTTTAATTCTTTCATTAAATCAACCATTCTGTGATCTAAACTCTCTCTCTGTACATTTTCCCATTGCAGCTGCCTAATTTGTTCAGGCAAAGGTGGTTCAGTGTCTAACGACTCAAGTAATGACGAATATTTTTGTATCAAGATAATAGTACTTGATATAGATACGATAAGAGCGGTAGACACGCTAAATAAAAGCCCTACTGTCACCTTTTTATCTAAGTGCCACGAATTAAACTCTTCTTTGTCTTGCTTGCTCATAATTATCAACCGTATTCCTTTTTAGATACACTATAAAGCATGTCTTTTAGTATTTCCCAAGGAAAATGCTCGCCTGGGTCTACTTTTTTAGATGCTTGTTTTTCAGGGTGTTTTTCATTCCATGCCGCCCTAATTTCACTATGACCTTGCACCCAATCAAGCGTAAAATCATGCTTCGTCATAAGTTTAGCAAGTCTTTCTGCCAACTTAATGATTTGCTCGTCTGTATAAGGCCATATTGATCCACCTTCTAATTCGATTCCAATGGTAAAATCATTACAAGACTCTCGACCATTCATTATTGATTTACCAGCGTGATATGCTTTATATTCTGGTGGTATTAATTCAACCTCTGTACCGTCACGCCTAATTAAGTAGTGAGCTGATACCTTGTATTCTTTGAAAATATCTAAAATAGCGTCAAGATTAAAAGGGTTTTTGGGTTTTGTATTTCTTGCGCTAATAAAATGAATTACAGCACCATCAACAGACTTCATTCTGTTTTTAGAGTAACAATTAGATGGAAGGTGATTTTTTATCATTGCATCATTTAAACCGCATAATTACCTGATATACGTAAAATACCCGTTCCGCCCAATTGAGAAAGAATAAATGGACTAACGCCAGATGTGGAGTCCCAGTCAAAAAGGGTTATATAGGAGTTACCCGCAGCTATTGTCCCAGTTACAGAGCTACCAGCAGTAAACGAAAAATTATCACCAAAACCTACCGAAATCGACGAGTTGTAATCCGTTGTTGAAGTACTTGCAAGAGGAAGATTGGCGACCCTTACACTGCTTGCAGCGGCTAGCGTTCCTAAACTGCTTACATCAAGAGTGATATCAAAAAATATTCGATTAGCTATGCGTGTATAAAAACCTTTTTGAGTCGTGTATGTCTGTCCTTCTGCGTCACTTAGCGAGCTATCTTGAACTGTTGGCGTGAATGTTTCTAAAAGAGAGGTAACGGCATACGAGGAAATAGACTGATTTGTTGCCGTATTAATCCCGTAAGATGCAGCAGAAAGACCGCTATCTAGCGTACCAGAATCATTTATGACGGTGATAGTAGTCAAGGTTGTGTATGCAGACGATATGATGGTTGAGTATATAGATCCGCTTGTATTTGAGGTTTTTAACCGCCTATTAACATGAAAATCGGAGGTTTGATCGCCAACTAAGGTAAAAGATGTCGCGTCAACATAAGTCGGGTTCGGGCCAGCTATCCATTGATCAATTGTTACAGTGGTATCATTAATACCGGAGATATTATCCCATGATGAAATAGCGGCAACAGGTGGATCAGTATCTGTGGATGGTGCGAGAACAAGTTTTACAGATACGCCCTCTGACTGCCAGATAGCCTGAGAAGCACCAGCACCATCACCAGGCTCTCCTCTTGAGTTTAATATAATCGGATTAGCGTGATTAGACGAACCAGCAGAATCTTTTGTTGTGGTGATTTTTGTCGAGCTGCCAGCCGAGTAAATAAACAACTGAGCGCCAGAGTATGGGTCGCCGTTTGCATCTAAAAACTGTCTGCCCGAAAACGGGTTTATCTTTTGAGCCATTTGCAGTCTCCCGACTGTGCGTTATACTTAAACTATGGAGATAATTATAACCATAATTTTTATTTTAATCTTGGCAAACTACCTAGAGTCAATATTTCCTGATTCTTGAAGGTCGGCCATCATTGATGATATAGCGACAGACTGAGCTTGCTTGTCTGCCATTGTTGCTATGTTTTTAAGCTCTTTAACTGCTTGAGTCAAAACCTCTGGGCGCTGTCTAGCTAATACCGCCTGATAAGGCTTAGATAAGGTTAGCGTTCTCAGCGCCGGTCTTGCTAATGCGGCAGTAAGCCACATCATATTCCCTGTTACAGCAGCACCGCTTACACCAGTTAGTAAATCCATCGGCCTAAAATTTGTTTGCTGAGGAACATTAACTTGGGCCGCACCTTTAAAGCTTTGACCAAACTCAGCTACGTCGCGGATAACACCTGAAAGCGGCTTGCCTTTGTCGAGGTCGCGCCCTAAAGCTACCGCATCAACATTATCACCCTTCAAGGCTTTCTCTACTGTGTAAGTCTTAGCTATTTTCTGCCTAGCCGCTTTTAGAGAAGGAGAAAGTTCTGGGTGTGTTTTACTTATGCTTCTTTCCATTAAACTCTCTAAAGCGCTGGCCATTTTACCGTTAGCTTTTGCTAGAGCAAGCGTTGAAGGGTCTTGTGACCGAAACCCAGCAGATGAATCGGCGCGTAATTGCTTAACCGCCTCAACTAGAGCCTCCGATGATATTTGTTTTTTATTGAATGTTTTTGCTAGTTTAGCGACATCTTGCTTCACCATATTAGGGAACTCTTTTGCTAAAGCCGATCCTTGGTTAGAAATCTTACTAATATCACCGATGAAAGTCTTGTCTGTTTTAAATGTGCCGACTGTTTTGGCTTTTTCATAAACGCGGCCAGCCTCAGAACGGATAGCGCCTAATCCCTCACGAGATAACGGTACATCTTTCGGATACCCTAAATCTTTCTTAATTAGGTCATTAGTTACTTTTTGATTAAATAGTGACGCTTTTTGTTTTGTTGGAACAACACCAGCAGACCCCTCGACAACTTGTTGCGTTTTTGATGGTTTTGCTAATGCAGGTGGCACTTTATAACCTAGCTTATGCGCCTTCAAAAATGATTTTGCTGCGGACACTGTTGGCGAAATAGCGTTTTTTGTCTTCACTGTAGCAGCTACGCCAGCAGGGGCAGCCATCATGCCGATTATTGGAGCTAAAGGCTGTTCTGGGAAGGCTTCTTGCATGCCTACCGCACCAGTAGCGGGTACAGTCATTCGAGCCACATTTAGCGCGGCCTCTTTGATTCCTTTGGATGGCGCTAGTGCGCCTGATGCTAGTATACTACCAGCCATGTGCGCTTTTTGCTGTAACGGGTCGCTTGGGTTAGGCATAGCAAATGGATCGCCGCCTAACGCTTGGGTGCTTAAGGCTATTTTTCGGCGCATCCACTCAGAGCCGCCAATTAGCGGCTTTATTGGTTCGGGCGGAATATATCCATCTTCTCCCATTATTTCACCTAATTCTTTTCTAGCAACTCCATACCCAGCTAAACCTAAATTTGCGGCATTCCTAGCAAAATCCATAGGTAAACCCGCGATATTAGGTAGTAAAGTGTTTGCGCCGCTAACCAAAGCAAGACCCGCATCGGAGACAGGTGTTTCTTGAGGGCGTAGGTAATCATGCTGAGGTAAATCAATATTAAAGCTTTTTAACTCATTCGCTATTGACTTAGCTGCTTGAAAGTCACCAGCTTTATCGGCATTAAATAACGCGGATTCTAATTGCTCTCTAGTCGGCATATTTATCGACCAAATCCTGAATATTAAGACTTTCTCGCGGCACTTCGCCAGCTCTGCGCTGCATGGTTTCAATCTGTGCGTTTTTAGAGTCAATAAACGATCTTAATACCGCATCTTTTTCTTCTGGTGATGCATTAGGGTCGCCCAAGGTGGCTTTTAATGATTCCCCTTCTTTTACGGTAAAGGCTGCGCCAAAAGTCTGCTTTAATAAAGGTAAGATTTCGTTATCAACCTTAGATATATATTCTTTTCTAGCAATAGCGCCTTCTGTTGTAATCCCAGCTTGTCTGCCAGCAAAATCTAACCCCTGCCCTAAATAAGTATAAGTGGCTTTTTTTCCTAATTTACTAAGCTGTTTTACAACAGTTTTTAATCTCGGTAAGTTGGCTTTTAATGTTTCAAGTTTTGTCTTTGCTTCACCTAAAGCCGCACCTTCTTTTGCTGCAATAGCGCCTAATTCTTTAGATTTAATTTCATTACGCATTTTTTGAGGCAATCTATCGCTTATTCTAGATGGAATTCTGCTCAAAGCGTTGGTTCCGGTTTCATACTCAAACTTTTTCTGTTCTAAATCCGCCTTTTTAGCCGCATAAGGGTCTATTTCAAACTCAACCCCAGAAGGTTTAATCTTTGTCTTGTAAGGGCCTAGGTCGCCGCCTTTTGACTTAATTAAATCAAACATTTCTTTTGCTTGCTGTCTTTTTAGTTTATCTTTTAATAGAATGTCACGCTTACTTTTTCCTGCGGCTTGCATTTGCATTTCAAGCGGTAAAGCCTCAACACCTAAACCTTGCTTGTACATTTCGCTTAGTGCGTTTTCCATACTGAATCTACCAGGTCGTACAGGCCCATGAGCTGCGGCAGCAGGTAGTGTTTGCGCTGGGTAGTCTCTCAAGGCTTCTCCAGGCAAATAGGCATCGCCCTCAACTTGAGGTATCGGCCCCATTGCTTCTGCTGCTGGCATTGTTTGTGCGGGATAATCGGGTAAAGTCTCAGCAGGAGTATAAGTATTCGCTAAAATATTACGCATCTTATTGTCGCGCTGTATTTTACGAGCGGCTTGCTCCATTAAAAGCATGTTTTGCCCTTCTTGCATAGCGTTTTGTTTTGCTTTTAAGTAGCTGTCGAAAGCGTTAGGCATGATTACCTCCCCATCCTACTTAAAAAATCATTCCAATTTTTATTTCCTTGATATTCTCCGTATGCGCTGCCTAATGTGTTACTGAAATCATCAATTTGCCTTGAGTCTGAGCCGCCTTTTTTTAATGCCAAATTAGCAAGCGGAGAAGCGGACGCGCTATAAATACCCGATAAATTGCTGGCTTTGCCAGTGTGGATATTTGCTGTGTTAGATGCATATTCTGACTCTAGTCCAGCAGACCGTCTGGCTGCGTCTGAACCAAATTGAAGCAACCCCATTCTCGTTGATAGGTCTTGCAAATAGGCGTTTAAATTTCGACCATATTCTTTTTCATATTCTCTTGAGCCAAAATCACCTATATCTCTAAGGGCATTACCAGAAAATAAACCACCTTTAGCTGCTGCTGAGTTTTCTATTGCTCCAAGCCTAGAAGAATATCCAGCGCTATTCTTTACGTCATCCATAGTGGGCGCGTTAAATCTACCTTCTGGCGATTTAAGCCAATTCTGAGTTTCTGTAAGCTGATCTGCACCAAAGCTAGCATAAGGGGAAAGGTAATTTTTCGCGCTTTCATAACCACCAGTAAGTGCGGGTAAAGCATTATTAACGCCCTCTCTTATTGCGGCTAGCTGATTAGTTTCCGAGTCTTTTATTCTTGCCTCGGCATTTCCAGCCGCTCTTTTTTCAGCCTGTTTCTTTTGGTTGTTGCCTATCAAGGATGCAGCAGCCATAGCAACAGCACCCCAAAACGGCCCCTCTTCACCTTTTGCTAGATGGTTTTTTTCGTGGGCTATAACTTCTCGCTTTTTCTTTCCGGTTAAGCCTTTCTCTAAAAGAATGAGGTTTTCTTTTGGGTAAGTGTAGCCAAGCGCGTTTGTGCCGGTACGCCTTAACATTTCTTTTTTTGTTACATGCTGAATTTGCGTCATTTTCTGTCTCCCGACAGTAATTTTAAACTGTAGTGCCTGCGCTATTTATCCACACACTACCATAATACCATATAGGATAGCCTAATGTAGTATCTAAATACCAGTCACCATCAGTTAGGCCGTTCGTCGGTCTGTTTGCCGTAGTGTCAGAGCCTTTATATTTTAAGTTGCGAGTAACATTTAAGGCCCATTCAATCCATGCGTTATCTGGGTTGCCGTTTTCATCAAATGGCTTCTGTGTAGGAGGTTGGCTCATGATAATCCATCCTCAATAATTAAGGTGCAGTCTGTAATAACTCGTTTTACTGGGTCGGTTATTGTTATCTGTGGTACGATATCTCGCCCAGAGCCTAAATTTCGCCAAATACAACGTTTAGTGTATTCACCTTGCTTGCCCATACGAGCGTAAGTTTCTGCGCCGAATGAATTACCACCATCTTTTGAAATACGCAAACCAGCAACAGGTTCGGATCCTTGGCCTGTAACAAGACCTACTCCAGACTCTAATCCTAGTTCTAACCGAGTAAATCGCACCTTCTTTTTTTGATTAAATATATGTTTACCGGATAATATCATATGTATATCCATACCGTTATCCGTTAATGCTTCGGACTCCAGTTTATATATTTTTCCGTTTTCGTAGTCAGAAACGATGGTTTTACCAAGAAAATCGACACTTAGTTCCGCCCTGTGTCTTTCGCCTGAATTATATTGTAACTCTGACCAATATTGAGTCGAGCCATCATAAAGCCACGTTTTGCTCTCTGTGGGGAAATTAAGCTGATACATTGGATGGCCTCCCAACATATAGCCAAAACCAGACGCATCGCCGGTAGTGGCATAACTGTTTATTTCATTTTCTAGTTCAAAGTTGGAAATTCTTGTAGGCGTAGAATACCCATTTAACACCGAAACAATGACTTGACCTTCTCGGTTTGTAGCTAAGAAAGCGAATGTTCCAGCAAAAGGTGCGACAGACCATCGGGCATCAAGACCATACTCAACATCTGCTTGTAGTACTTTGGTATAAGGAAATCCCGAACCACCGATATTCGACCAGAATTCAGTTGTATATTGTCCAAACAAGACAACAGTACCTCGGTAATTGATAACTCTTATTAAATTATCGGGGTTTGATTCAGCCGTAGCAAAATCGAGCGCGTCCCAATCTGTGTTATCGTATAACTCACTACCCTTGAATTGGCTTGTACCATTTTCATCGGTTAATATTCTTCCGCCTTGAAATACGCATGTATTTGGACTTGTAGGTCGGTCTGCATCCGCTACCGCCGCAATAGGCGTAGCTGGCGAAGTAGTATCATAAGTATAAATTTCACTACCATCAACAACAGTAATAAGCGTACCATCATCACAAATCCCTACCTTTCCGCTTGTTGTGCCTATCGTGCCTCTTGCTGTAGCAACAGCAGCATTTGTTATCGAGTAAAACGTGCCTCGATGAACGCCATACATTGTATTATCAACAACGTGCAGCCCTCTCCAAGGGGTGTCGCCTTGATCTAAAAACAGAGTAAGCCCTGGCGTACCATAAATCGCGACCGATGTTCTGTCTGGGTTTTTCTGGAACTCATAATAAGCATTGATTAACTTGTTACTTGTTACGTTAGGCGACTTAGAATGAAGACCTAAACCAAAAAGAGGGGCTTCTGCTCTCATTGGCCTGCCATAATATCAGATCGACCCCGACCATCTAGCACGTAAGCTGTACTGGTTGATGATAATATAGGTAAGTTATTATGCTTTTTAATTGATGCTTTTGACTGTAAGGCAATTCTTATGGCGTTTGAGGCCATCGGTAAGCCTGCCTCAGACTCTAATTCCAGTGCGAGATTGTACGCCATCATTCGACGATAGCCCGCCGGAAGGACGTGAGCCTCGGTTAGATTGTCAAATATCTGTAATGGCTGCCAAGAATTAAGCTTTAATGTCAAAGAGGCGTCAGGTATTGGGTAAACATAAAGCGTTCCCCATGTAGATGACGGATCATAAAATAGCTTGCTCGGGTATGAAGATGTCACCGTTTTATCAGGGATGCTGTCGTAAACTTCTCTATTTCTAATTATATCAACAGGGTATGCAATATTGTTTGAGTCTATAAAAAAAGTGCCGGTTTCAACTCTGTCGGGCCTATGTGTGTCAAAATCTGCCCCGCTACCTATCGTGCGGCTTGTTGTGGATGATGGCCAAGTTAAATCCTCTTGCCTTACTTCGTAAATCATCAACCTCTCAATAGAAAACGCATCTAACATGGCGTTTAGCGCCTCAAGCCCAACACTGCCTTGCGCTGCTGTAATTGTCTCACCTGTTGCAATATCGCCTAGAATACGATAAGCGCGAGTGATAATATCACTTGCAGTAAATGAGCTAAGAGTGCCGTTTTCTGTGTTGACAGCCATTATTCATCAAGCTTCTTTTGGATGTTTTCCGCGCTCAATTTATGATGCGGTTTTTTGCCAAACTTCAACACGTAAAGCTCGACCAATTCATCATGCGATAATTTGTATTCTTCTTTATTTTCTTCTTTTGGCTTCGGCTTACTTAGGATTCCAGAGTAAAATTCTTCTTTTGTTACTGTTGCCCAGCCGTTCTCAATGTTGCCCTTTTCTTCTAATTGATTATAAGCAATATGGCGACCATGATTAGGGTGTAATTGGTAAATTTCCATAATTTATCCTTAAAAATGCCCCTCCGAAGAGGGGGCTTACAATTATGCGAATGGAGTCGCTAGTGTGCCAACGCCGTGAATGTTACCAGAGATAACCCACGTTGTTGCGCTTGTGCAAGTGATAGATAGTTGAGTACCAACCAATCGACCGGTCAAATCACTATCAAGGTCACATGATACAGTCGCCGCAATATCAGCAGCAAAGCTATCGCCACCCTCTGCAACAGTTGTTGAAAACGAACCAACACCGCCACCAATAAAGGTAGTTGCTGCGTCTGTATCAATAGAGTACGCGTTACTCGTACCAGCCACCGTCACTATGAAGTCAAACTTCATGCCGACAACAGGAGCAGGTAGCGTGTAAATAACACCATCAGCCGCATCAAACAAACAGAGCGCACCAGACTGCTCTGGTTTCAACTCATAAGCTATCGTGGTGTTGCCCTTGCCAGAAATAACCTCACGATGCAAGCCTTTTGCAAGACTACCATCAGGAGAACCATAATCTAATCTTTCTACATCTGCTAAAGCCATTTTAATTCTCCTTAAGAAGTAACACGTGAAGCCCACTCAGGACGGATAGCTGCATAACCATACAGCATATCGATACGAGTCAACATTTCATCATTGCGAATATCCGACGCTTGCCACACACGAACACTTAAACCGTCGTATGACTTAACGACACATTTAGCCGCATCAGCCATCATTGGTAGGGCGGCAGTCGCAAAAGTGAATGCATCTTTATGATACATCAAGTTTTGAACATAACCCGTAGAAGCTGAACCTACATGAGTGATCACGTCATCGTTAGACGGTTGATGATCAACATTCTGGCGCGCACCTTCCCAATACATAGCAGGAGAGAACGTGATAGAAGTAGTTGTTGCCGCTGTAACAGTAAATTGTTGATCGTGACTAAATGAAGCTTTAGTCTCGGGGTGTACCTGCTTAACGCTGGCGATAGTGAAAACAGAGCCAACCTCCGGCGCTGCTGTATAAGCATCAACAGTCAAAGTGCTGAGACCGTTTGTGAATGAAGTCTGATTGATTGCACCAGCTACATCTGCGCCGTTGGTCATTGTCCATACGCGCTCGTTCTCATAGAAATCAGCCATCGCAGTACGTCCAACCATACCTTCACGGTATTGTTTTTTGATTTGGTCTGAATCTTGGAATAAACCTTTTAAGCCATTCACTAAGCCGCCCATAGTTACAGAATCCATCTGAATACATCGGTTTCCATCTTTAGGGGCTAAGTTTTGGTTTAATTTGGCGCGTGCCGCACCTGTTGAGGCGAGATCTGTCGGAGGCGTTCCTGCTGTGCCTGCTAGGTTGTAAGTTAATTTAGTGCAACCTTGGATAACATCAGATTCAATACCTGAAATCATTGCCGCCATAGCTGGTTCTAAGTGCTGCTGTGAGAAGTTTTGCAGATCAAGCGATAATTCGCGTGAGTTAAACTTCATATCAACACCATCTTGCGTTGCTGTTACTAAAGTTGTGTTTTGCTCTTCTGCATCTTGAACGTCCATAACACGACTACCTTGACGGCGAGTGTATTGTGAAGGTTTGCGGATACGGAGTGTGTCGCCGATTTTACCATCCGAGCGGCCAAACGAGCTGTCGAACTGGCGGTTAATCGTACCGATGAATGACGCTTTTTCATGAGCGAGGCGCAATGCCTCATTCGTGATTTGGTCGATAGTTAATATTGAGTTTGCCATTTTTAGTCTCCCGACTATAAATTAATGTTTAGCGTCTTAGTTGTTTGTTGCGCTTTTTCATAAATGATTCAAATTCCTCTACGGGTTGAATCTCGCTGCTTGAGGTTTTAGCTCCTCCAACAGGATTTATGGGTTTAAACGCCTTAGACGCTGTCTTTTTTGCAGGGGTTTTGTTTGATAATTTAACCTCAATCTTAGCGACCTCTGCGATTTGCCGCCTCTCTGACAATCGAGCTATTTTGCTTGCTTCTTTATGGTTGTTACCAAAATAATAAGCAACATCAACTTGAAGATCTGGGTCGTCAATTTCAAAGATTGCTGCGGCCATTTGTGGGGAAATACTTACATCACCACCAACAACCTCTTCAAAATCATCATAACGCTCTTGGCCGTTATCAAACAACTCATCACGAGGATCGTATCCTGTGTTAGCTGTTTCTCTAGCCTCCGGCTTGGCTTTCGCCTCGCGCTGCGTATCACGGTAATTATCTCTTGCATCAAGATAATCATTCATCGTGTCATAATCTTCAATATTAGGCGGCTCAGTTTTGCCTTGGGCGGCAGATACAGCTTTTGATTGCTCTTCTACTGCTTTAGCTAGTTGCGCTACCTGTCTTTTTAGCTCTCTATTCTCATACGAGACTTTTGCCATTTTTTTCTTAGTTCGATCAACTTTCGGTTTTTCCTCAACTTCTGGGGCTTCCGTAGTCTCTTCGGCGGTTGTGGCTTCCGCATCCTCGACAGAGGTGTTTTCTGCTGTTTCAGCAGCTTCGGGAGTTTGTTCAACATCAACGTTTTCGGTAGTTGTGACCGTTTCTTCTTCGGACATTTTATGTCTCCATTTAGTTATGCTTCTCAGCATTACATCTACATCTAACTTGCTGTCTCACGACAGTGACAATGTAGTACGTTTTAATAATAACACTTAATTCAGTAATAGCAAAACAGCCGCTTTATTTCTTTTTCTGCGCCTAATTTGACCTAATACCCATTCAAGATAGGCTATATTGTAATTAAGCCCTTCTCGCTCTAATCTTAACCGAAGCATTAAATCTATATCGGTTTTTGTTTCTATTTCCTGTGTTTCTACTGCTTTTTCCAATACTGCTTCAATAATTGGTTTAGCATCTTCCTCGTCTTTGGTCTTTGGTGTAAATCTCTCGCCCTCGGTTCCGTAATCAACATATACCGGCTTTTTATATCCGCCGCTTTCTATCGTTTTATAGCGAAAGAAAAAGAAAAACCCAGGCCCTTGAGGTGTTACATCAATCATTAACCGGCATCTGCGGCAGTTATTAACCCCGTAATAATTGGGTCACTTTTATCGGCATAAAAAGAGAATCCGCTCGGCATAGTCACAGAATACCTTAAATCTAAAACAGCAATCCTCTCAATTTGGTCTGGATTAATGTAAGCAAAATCACCGTCTTTCTTTTGTACTTTAGCAATCATATTAATCATCCACTAACAATATTTCAAAATCCACAGAAACGGCACTAGCATTACCGTTCCCATAAGCCTCAAACCAAATATCTGTCAAAGCAGGGATAGGGCTAAGAGGGCTGGCTGGTCTAAAGTTAAATACACCATCTATCCCGTCAAGATTTAATTTTAATGCCTTGCCAGTCATCGGGGCTGTTGTATCTGTTATATTTGAGCGATAAAACATTCTAATATTAGCGGGTTTTGAGGCATTCACCGTAATTGTTATAGTTTGAATATACCCTGTTTTTCCTGTTGGAATAGTAAACCCCGCATACTGGGATTGCCCCTCATCAGCAGCAACCATTACAAGATCTGTACCGCCACCTGAGTTCTCTATAACTATATCACCAGTATTTGCAGCGCCATACGTCCCGACTATTGGGTCTTTAACGCGATGTACTCGCCAGAAAGAGGCTGTGGTCGCACTTGAGGCGCTTGCTCCTGCCGTGACTATAGTCTCGGATATTTCTGCTAGTGTAGAATCTATACCTTGAACAGTAATTTCTCTGCAACCCGCGCCACCTGCTACGTCTGCCGCATTACCGCCAGCCTTTATGCGAACAGTAGTTGGTGTTGACAGGTGATTTACCGCACCTAGCACCCCAACAAAAGCCCACGATCCATTTGGTACAGCGCCATTTCTGCCGTACTTGTGTACGATTGAATGACCAGCAATATTGCCTTTTTGAACCTCAATAAGAAAATCAGGCGTAAACACAGGGTTAGCCCAAGATGCCGAAACGGGCTGTATCTCTGTTAAATCAGCCTTTAATGCTAACTCGGCTAAAACTGCGGCTAGCGTTGTTTGTGTTGCTGCATCCGCTGGTAGCGGTAAAGATGAAGCTGTTACAGGTAAAGGGTTGCTTAAATCTACTTGAGTAACAGAATCGGCAGTACCAAAGGCCGTTTTATAAATAGGATAATGTGTTTTATTACCTAAACCATCATCTATCTCATCAGTAGCAACCGAGACTCTATTGGCCTCCTGCGCTGGATGAACAAAGACGTTATCGCTCACTGCGTAACACTCCCAATGGGTTCGCCGTTTTCATCAAATTGTAATGTTGTTTCCCTTGGTGCATTAATACTCTCAGATACCGACATAAGAGCACCATTAACAGTCTCTGCCATCTGTGCAACTGATGCCTGTGTCATTAATGTTATGTTTTCAAGTATTTCTTGCATTGCTGGGTCTTGAATTACGATAGTTTTCGGCTCTCCGTTTTCGTCCTCTTCTTGTACTTCTTGTTTTTGCTCATTTAGCGCCATCATTACTGGCTCGGTTATATCTTCAATCTGATTAATAAGCTGTATGCCTAATAATTCCAGTGTGGCTTTTAATGTTTTAGAGTCAGCTGCCAGCACTTTTCTCTGTGCGCTCAATTCTTTTAATTGCGAGTCTGTGGTTACTTTATCAGCGCCAATTTCATCGGCAGTCTTGTTTAATTCTTGCTCAAACTCTTGTAATTGCTGCCCTCTTTCTTCAAGCTGGGCGGCTGCTTGTTCAATTTGCGCCATAGCCTCCATAGTGCGTGGGTCTATTTCTCCCTTTTCTTCCTCTAGACCTTTAATCTCTGGGGGTAGCATGGTTTTAAGTCTTTCTGAAATCTTATCGGAGCCAGGAGCATCCATGTTGCCGAATAAAATATCGCCAATAACAGGCATTAACTCTGGCGCGGCTTGAATGATTTGGGTTTGTGTCTCTACAGCTTCTTGGCGTTTCGATGTGTAACTAGCGCCCACCGATACACTTACATCGTAAGTCCCGACTGATAGATTATAGGATTTGCCAGTAGGTTTGCCCATCTGGTCTGCTGTTTCCATCATCGAGGTTTCTTGGTTGGGATCAAGCTGGACCTGCTCTTGTGTTCCGTCCTCACCTAAAATACGGGCAACTGTTGCTGTATCGTAAACAATCGGTATCCATTCTAATAAAATACGTCCGCAATGTTGGATTGATCTTGCGAGATTATCAGGAAATTGATATTGACCGATTGCGCCTTGCGTTTTTTGCTCCTGTAATGCTACTCCGGACTTCTCTTGTCCTGTTGCACCCACCGAAGCGCCATACATACCAAAAGCAGCTTCTACGCCGTGTTCGGTATTAGAAAGCATCTGTTGCCAGCCTGTAGACATTCCGGCCGGTGGTGTTCTTTGTGGCGGTGGGATAGGGTGTCCACTCTCATCTGCTGTAGCAGCATACTTGAGTAAAGCGATAGGTTTGCGATTAGCGTCTGAGTAGCTGTTCTCGTATCCTTCAACTTGCGTCTCTTCTGCAATCCAAGGGGCGCGTGGAGCAAGAGCAACATGCTCCACATATCCAGCGATTGAGTAGTTATGCAGTCTTTGGGCATCCATTGCAGCATAAACCGCGCCCGTTAAACGAATCTTACCGTCCGGCATAGTTAGCTCGTTACCTGTGACTTTAATAACAGGGATATAGCTAAGGCCGGTTAGCTCGCGCTGTTCGAGAACCTCTTCTGCTGTAACTTTGTACCACATAACCTTATTTACCGCTGTTTCGCGTGTGGCGGCAGGCTCGGGTACTTCTATCCCCTCTGCTTCTGCTATTTCTTTAGCTTGCTTAAAATCCTTATCGGTAATGACGCGGCCATCGTCAAATAAATGAATAGTAGTGGGTTCAGGCTTTATACAATAATATTCGGCTACACGAATCATATCTTTATCAGCCCAATCGCCGTTATCCTCAAACCCGACCTCCTTAGCTTTTGGGTATTCGGATTTAAAATCAGCGCGGCGTACATCTTCCCAAATAAGACACTCTTTCATGTCTGCCGCGTCGGATTCAGTGTGGTAGCCTGGAGATACAGAGAAACGGTTGTTGATTCGCTTAATAGTGAGCTTTTGACTGAATGACATCGGGTTGACGTATTCAGAGAATATTCGGAAATAACCGAAGCCACCATCAACAGCATGCTCTCCTGCTGTTGTATAAGCAACTAGAGCTTCGGATTCGTCCTCGATGTGCCTGATTATGCCTGTGTAAATATCGGCTGTTTCGGGGTCTGCGCCACTGTCTACGGGGCGTATTTTGATAGCGGCTCGGTTTAATCGTTCCTCGTTTACGATTTGTCTAACGTATTGGTCTGTTTTGTCTAGGACAGGGCAAGGACGGGATCCGCCCTCTTGATGTTCGTCTTCTCGGTCGCGGCGTATTGCTTGAGGCCATTGCTCACCGGCTCTAAAGCGGATTGCCTCCTCTGCTAGATTAATATTCTCACTCTCTCTGTCTTGGTATTTCTCTAGACAGTCTTTAGCGGCTTTGATTGTATCTTCTGCTTTCTCAGCAGTAGTATCTTTTGGCATGACTTATCCTATTACATTTTTGGTTCTGAATAAATGGCGAAAATCAAAAATACAACCACAAATATTATATAAGATACAATAGGCGCACCTACCCCATCCATGACCCGCCTCCAGAATAATGATGTTGTGGTCTGCGTTCTTTCTTCTTTTTCTTCGGTTTAACCGGTTCAGTGAAAGTAAGGGCTAGCGCGTCGCCTTCATCAGGAGAAAAACCAAACTCAGCTTTAATCTTGTCTTTCGATAATAGCACAATCCTATCATGTGAGTCCCTACTATACAAAGAAGAACATAAATCAGCCTGTAGCGAGTCTTCGTCCGGCAGCTCCACATCTAAATTCTCGTCATTCAGCCATGAGCTAGTCTCCCCCCACATTTCGTTCCTCTTGTTGGTATATCTTTTTGTATTTAGCGCAGTTGAACCAAAAGCGATAGCCTTAACCCTGTCCTCGTAACCAAGTTCATGCAATCTATCAACTAGATCAGCACCGCCACCGGCATCAATAAACATCATATCAGGAATTTTTCCAGCTATAGGGCAGACAGTATCAAGAATATCTTTACATATCGCCACAGCCTTACCAAGTTTATCAACCTTTTCGTCCTTATGGCTGTTCAAGTCATAAGACTTCCTTCCTTGCCGCTTAATGGTTGAAAATCTATCGCCGCCCCTTGACGGGTCAACACCAACAACTAATGGGCCGTTTCCATTAACTGTATTGTTCCTTGCCTTCATAACTATTTCAGGCTTAATCAGACCTAATTGACCTGTTAGCTGGAATGCCTCTGCTGCATTACATGGATATTCTTGCTTAAAGGCTGATTTTCCATCTGCACCGCTAACGGATAAATCGACAATCTTCTGTCTTCTCCATGCTAACTGGCTATTTGACAACCCGTAATACTCTACAAGCTTTTCTTCTTCTTCATCAAGAACAAGATCGGCGACCTCTTTCTTGTATTCATCTTGCCAAAACCAAGGGATAAATATGTTTATATAATCCCCTTCTCCGCGTTCAGCCGCTTTCCATTGTTGATGGAAGTAGTTACCAACCCCATTGGCTGTGGACTCTCTTATTGACTCAGTATCGCTCTCGTCTGGTATAGCTTGCATGATACCCTTTGCATGTTCTTCTGCATGAGGCCAAAAAGCAACCTCTGAGCCATGAAAATATTGAAACGTACCAGAGCGGCCGGTGCCTTTTGTTCTTGCTGTGCCTACTCTGTAGCCAGAATCTAGACCATCAAAATACAGCTCTCTAGCATTAGCGGCACCGGTAGATGGTTTTAATAGCGGGTTATTGTGGTCATGGAATCGTTGTGCCATTTCAAAAAGGTTTTTAGTGGCTTCGTCTTCATGTGTAAGGATAAATGCTCTCACACCCTTTCTATGGGTTGCCTTCCAATAGAATCGGGCCTCTGTGTAAGTTGAGCACCCTTGCTGTCTACCCTTGAGTATATTGGCTCTGACTTTTCCAGTTTCTTTTAGTTGAGCTTCTAGTTTTTCGTGAATATATTTTTGGGCTTTGTTTAGCGTGAATGGCTCAAGCTTTCCTGATTTTGTTCTAATCTGTAAACACTTACTAGCATACGCCTCGAAGTTGTTTTTTAGATAGGTGCGTATTGCTATTTCTCGCTCTGTTATTTCTTTACTCATTATCGAGCATGTCGAGCGCTTCTTCGTGTGTTATCTCAGTAACAGCAACGTCAATTGATTGGTTGGGCTTCCCTTCTAGCCTGTCGCCTATTTCTTTCATGGCTTGCATGTTGCCGTCTTCCGCTTGCTCTATGAGTTTTTTTGCAAGTCTACGTAATTTTGCTGCATTCCGAGTACCAGCTAACTCTAAGCGCAAAGCATCAGACCAGATTTTATTCTTGCCGCCGTTGTTGTTTCCTTTTGGTGCTCCACCTGGCATATTAGTTCAACCTTTAACTTTTTGATTGTTAAACGCTTTATTATAGATAGCCGCAAGAGTTTTGCCTGCTTTGGAGTTTGCGGGCACCATTACCATGTCTGTTGGTTTAGGTGTGTATGATTGTGTGGGTTTTTTCAAGGCTTTCACCATTCCGATTAGTTTCAGATAGCTCTATATTACCACTTATTAAGCGTATACATCAATAGTGTATCTTCTTGATCGGGTGCAGTAGGTTTGCTCTATTATTTGGTAGAAATATTTATTTCTTCTTGCTGTTATCACCTGTAGTCCTTTTGAGATAGTTTATACAGGCCATATCCAATTAAGCAGATTATCGTCGCTACAATACCTATAAAAATACATTCCATCATGACCATATTTCCTGTTTTAGCTTTCTTACTTGAATAGATTGTTTAGGTTTAATGTTCGGCTTTCCTAGCACTTTAACTTTATGCGCTGCATGTTCCGGCATACCGTAAAGGCTTGTTAATTGCTCAACATGCTCTTTTATTGGCTTGTTTCCTGTGTATACCTTCTTATCCATGTTCACATTTTAGCACAAATAAGCCATTATACCCAACCATAGACTGGATTTAGAGGTAATTATGGACAGAGAGAGAAAAATATCATTCTTAGTCGAATACGGTATAGGTCCACTCGACATTGTTGAAACGCTAACCGATGAAGAATTAGATCAGTTTGTTCATGATATATTCACCGAGGCCGAAGAGGTTGTTTATCATTAACGCTTACAATTAATGGTAATGCCGGACTTCTTTTCACTAACCGTTAACTCTGAGCAGTTAGTGAATTGATCCATTTCTAACAATACCTCAGCCTTTGGCTTTATTTGACAGCCAGATAAGAAAATAATAATTAACGCTAAACAAGTAAATAATAATATATTTTTCATGCTTCACCTCAATAAATACAGTTATTTTTCATTCATAGAAAATCAAGTAATACTTTAGAAAAATACCCAACAACCCAACTAAAAGCGACTAAAGCTAGTATCGCAACAACCCAAGCAAAAAAAGCCATCAGGACAGAGGTGGTAATATCTTTATGCTTTGTATTGTTCATTTTTTCTCCTTATATTCTTCCTTGCACTTCTTTATATCATTTAAAAGCCTGTCACGCTTTTTATCGTCCAGCACTATATCGCTCATGCTGCCTAGAATCTTTTTGACCTTGTAATCTGTCAAATTAATTACATTTTCCATTTTTACACTCCCTATTCTCAACCTCTTTAAAATGCGCCTCTGCTCCAGCTCTTAATCTATTTTGCATATAACTAGCATGGCCTTTGTTTTCGCCTATATCTAGCGGGTTCTTTGTTGTTGGGAATCGTTTAATCATCGGTTTTTCCTTTGTTTTAGCCTTATTTCAAATGTAGACACAACTATATCTCTAACCCACCCCCTAAATATCTCAGGAACTTTGCCCAGCATTTCTTTTCTTTTTTCCCTGCTGGGTTCGCTTATAATTTCCGCCGCGTAATGTCTTGGCCTCTTATCCATTTAAAACAAACTCTTTTGCTTTGTTGTATAGAGTTTTTTTCTTCGATATTCTTCTGTGTTGGTTGACTCAACCATTCCGCCTTTTTCTAGCATCTTCAAGCATCGACTAACGTCCTTTACTGGAATATGTGTTGATTCTGCCAAATCTGCTGGCCGGTATACGCATTTTGGGCGCATGGCCGTCATAATTGTGTTTATATAGCTCATACATCCTCCTTTAGTTCTGCTAATGGTTGCCATAACTCACACAGGTAATCCCAATGCTTAGATAAATATTCTTTTAATCGCGGCACATCTTTTTCTGTAACCTCGCCAATTAAGCATGGGTGAAATATCCCTTTTCTCTGATGAATAATAAATATCTCAGCATAATACCCGCCAAGTATTTCATCGGTGTCATAATCTCTATTGGGCTTTATATCCCACCGAAAAACCAAGTTCATATCAATATCAGATTTTTCCATATCATCTAAAAAGTCACTCATAGTCTCCCATTTAGTTGAGGCCTCATTGCTGTAATAATTTGATTCACTACAATAATACGGATGCTCTATTGATAGCTTTAATAATTCACTCACCTTAAAAACCCCCTAATATTTCCTATTATTTCCGTCATTGTTTGAGATAACCTATCCTCAAATTTTACAAAATCCTTAGTTCCTAGCTTTGTTGATGTTGGAATACCGCAAATATCTTTCAATACTTGATGAACTATCTCGCTCTTTTTGGCAAATAAGATAATGGCCTGTTCAATCGGTAGCTTTTCAGCCAGTATTTTTCTCACTTCAATATTAGAATATCCTGTTTCATCTGCTTTTTGCTCGATAACATTGTTCAATTCGTCCATGAAATAGCTTATCTCAGCCCAATATCTTGCATTTTGTGGTGATGTGCGCGTCTTTGTGCCTTCTGTTATTGTTATTACTAAAGGCAAACTACCACCAAGGCCGGATATATCTCTTGCAGCCCTATCTAAATCAGCTTGTTTTAGTAATACTCTTTGTTTCACTTTTTAATCCACTTATTATGTGCATACATCGAGGCTGTAACCCCGATAGCCCCACCAGTACCAACCCAAGGGATAGCAGCCCAACCTATTTGAGCAACATTGAAAACAATAGCCACTTCACCGATTGCGATTAAATAGCTTGTACAAGCAGCCCACCAATAATACCGATGTATGACATTTTGCTGTTGCATACCACGCATAAATACAAGCAGCGACGCTGACAATAATAAAATTATATTATCCATTACGCGCTCATTCTGAACGGCTTAACCTTCGCTTTCTTTTTAGCTTTCTTTATATCCAGGTATTTTCCATAAGCCTCGCTTTTTGGTTGACTCATTCTCAAACCTTTACACCAATAATCATTTCTCAATAATGTTTTACAGATTCTACGCCATGAGGGGGCCAGATACTGGCTCTCTAACAATCTAGGCGCTTCGTCTGGAATACCTTTATCGTATCCGCGTTTGTACCACCACTTTAAAAACACTTTAAATTTATTCACATAATGCTTTTGTGTTGGAATAGGTAAAGTAGACAGTAAAAGCTCACAGTAACTCTTGTAAGTATGGTTGTCTGGTTTCGTTATATATCTATTCCCGTTTATACTTCCGCTCTCCTGTATATACAAAGAGCCACTATTTACCCCATTTACCCGCGCAACAATCTTTCGCCATGTTTCAGGCTCTAAGATGTGATACAAAAATAAACCCCTTCTTTGGTCGTCACCATATGGTTGGCATAATCGCTGCTGACTCAATTTAACACCCGCCATATTCATTAAGTCATATATTTTATTGTGCTGGTTATTTGGAAACATACCGTGATAAACCCAAATATCCTCAGTTCTCCAATCATAAATTGGATAAACATTATACGTTTCGTCAACAACTTTGGTTGTAAATTGCTTCTTATCAAACATATCTTTTCTTTTTGTGGCTATCGTTCTAAATCGGTTTAGGCTTTCATCACAACGAATACCAATAAAGGCCGCTGTTAAATCACCTCCTCCGTACCACTCGCCAAACAAAACGATAAACTCCTCAAATTCCATACCTTTCTGGAAAAACGGGTAATGATTAACGTCTGTTATAACAGAAGGGTGGTCTGGATATTCCCTGACCCAATTCTCTTTTTCGTCTTCATCCCAGCAAATCCATTTTGGCTCGAAATTACTAACCGCGTTCCTCAAGGCCATAGGCAAACAAACCCAATGAACATCAATATTATCTGCATACCGCTCAAACATTTCCATAGCGTGATCTGAAGTTGCTTTATATTGCGCTTCAAAATCTATTAGAAGAACACCAACAACAACATTTCTTTTTATGGCCTCCTCCATAACTAAGTGAAACATTACAGAGCTATCTTTACCCCCACTAAAACTAACGTAATGTTTTTCAAAGTTATCAAACGCATACTGAATTCTCTTTCTTGCTGCATCTAAAACGCTGTGCTTTTTATATAATTTTATAGACATAATTCACCTAATATTGGTTAGCAACAGAAGTTGCGCCAGCCTCCTCCAGTGTTATATTTTTTTCGCCCTTACTAGAAAGCCACTTATTAAGATATTTAAGCGCTGTTTTATCTGCCGCTTTTCTCTCATCAGCGCTCAACATGTAATACCCTTTCCTAAATTTAGCGGGTATATGATAAGCGTAAGCTAAAGCAGCTTGGCCAAGCCATGCGATACGGTTCATTTTCTCATTTGTTAAGTTATGCTCACATGAATTAGGCCATTGCTCGATAAGACTGAACAACGAAGCGGAAAACATAGCGTTATCAGATAGCAGTTTTTTGTATGTTAACTCCGCCTCCTCTGTTGTTTCTCCATTCCTGCATTTAGCATCAAAGAATCCAGCAGGGTAGCACTCCCATTTATCCCACGTATGATAAACCCTATTCACTTTCCATCTCCTCGGAAAATAAAGCCTCGTAATTATTTTCATCAAAAATATCTACGTCCCACGCTCTGGAAAATTCTGTATCAGAGAAAACCTCTGCTAAACCCGATATTTGACAAAGCCTTAAAACCTCATCTTCATCCATTCCAAGCTCTCGACCTATTTTTTCGCTTGTCCAGTTTCTCTTTTTTAGCTCAATAACAATATCTGACATTGCATCTACGCGATGCTTGCCCCTTGCGCGATTATGACGAATTGTTGAAGTCATCCTATCTGACTTGTTTTCGCGCTCTTTCTTTATGACAACCAAAGGCAAATATCCATGCACTCTTTCTTTTATGTCTTCACACTCTTTTCCTACTCTGTTACGGTGAAACCCATCAATAACCTCAAACTCCTCTTTATCCTCCATAGAAACTATTGGCTGAGTATAGCCGTCATTGCTAATTGAGAGCCTTAATAATTCCATTTCAGGAGGGGCTACAGTATTAGGGTTATAATCATTAGACTTAACTTTATCCCCTTTCACCCAAACAACACAGTCAACCGGCTCAGAGTGGAACGGGCTAACCTCAGATATACTCATTTTAATGTGGTTCAACGCCTTTACTTTTTCATCTAATGGCATTTTATCAATTATATTAACCACATCATTTATGCTTTCTACTAAATCTATTCTCATTATTTCCCCCTCTTGTTTCCTATACTTTACACTATTAATTTACATTAATCAATTATTTTTAAACATTCAAATATAGAAAAACTAATATATTCCTGTCCTTTTGGTACGATTCTTTTCAATAAAACAAGCGCATACGCTCTTGAATCATTAAATCCGTACTTCTTTTGTAAAATATCTATAAATGGCTTGGCTATGTTATCAATGTCTGAACCTTTATTGCTAAAACCTACCTGTATAACTATTTCTAGCTCTCCATCAGGTATATTCATTGGCTTAAGTTGCTTTAAAACGTCTTTTTCATATTTTTTATATGCGTCCGTCTTAAATCTGCGGCCTTTCCACGCCTCATTAACTGAAAGAGGCTTAATATCAACCCTCATTGCATAAACTCATTTATCTGTTTTTCAATTAAATATTCTTTGCATTGGAATTTTTCAGCCAGCGCACCAATGGAACACGCCTTTATGCGCTCTGTTTGCTGCTTCTCAGCGTATTTTAAACGCTTTCTAGCCATTGCGGTCTGGTCGCTTATGATTTGGTCATCCAAACTAAAGAACGCCGCTAATCTGCTGTGAACACGCCTGACCCACACTCGTGAGGCTATATCCTCATTTTTTGATTGTAATATTTCCCTGATAACTGATTTGTCAAAGTCGGTTAAGTATTCTTTTTTGGGGTTTACCCTAATCCCGCCAAATTCTACGGTTCTATATCCATGCTCATTTGTTTTCATTGTTATTATCCTTTGGTGGTTCAACTGTGTAAAATGTAACGCTATCCGCTTTTATACCCGCTTTCGGTAAGAAGTGATTTTTTAAATCTGCTGAACCAACGGCTTTTAAATCTTCAATAAGTTCTTTGTCATTTATGTATATCTCTAAAATCATTCCCATACTATTCACCCTCTCGCATACTTTTACTTGATTGCATATACTTTTGAGAAATCGACATACTATTCACCTTTAGCGGTTGCCCTTATTGCTTCCATCTTTTTTCTGCTGTCGAAGGAGTATGTTAATTTGTCAAATTCATCGAAAGCACCTTTAAGCTTAGTAATGCGTTTATCTTTCTTATCCAGCTCACTACGAGTAGCAATTAAGCTGTCATGGTTAAGGCAGTTTTTTAAGCGTTCTTTTAGTTCTCTGCATAAAACCATGTGTTCACGCAATGATTCTTGTGTAGCCTCCAGCATATCCCAGTCAGGATTAAAGTTTGCAAGGCTGTCACGCTGCTTTTTGGTGGCATCTAACTTCTGCCCTAACTTATTCTCACTCTGCTTTAGCTTGCTAATCTCAGCGGCTTGTCGTTCTATTGTTTCTGCGTAAGCGTTGTTAATTTGTTCAGCGGAGCACTTCTTTTTTAACTCTGCGTTTTCTTTTGTAACGCTATTCCAATCTTCTCGACTTAATATTACTGGCTCACTCACTCTCACCACCTCTAGGATTTCCAATGGCAGCCCTTGCGTAATCAATTCGCGCCAATAGCTCTTTGTCTGAAACATCATGTATAGCGCGTGACATTTCAAACGCTTCCATGCTTGATAATCTTTCAAGAGTCTTTTTATAACCCTGCAACTCTTTCTCTTTTTGTTCGAATTGGTCTGCTGCCTCTCTCATAATTTTAACGGCTGTTTCAGCATTAACACCATCAGGCCATACTTTCATTTCATCAGCTAATAAATATAAATTGTTTGCGTTTGCGTTCATGCTTTATCCTTTAGCTTGTTGGTTGGCGGCTTGTTTTTAAAATCCTTGCCAAATAACTTTTTTATATTCATGTCGATAACTCTAATTATATTTTTAACAGGGCTATTAACGATATATTCTATTGGATAGCCATATCTATCTTTTCTCCACCATCGGTGCTTGCTCATACATCACCTTTATTCTTTAACTCTTTGATTTTAACGGGCGTGTCGTTGCGGTTAGTGTTATACATTGTTTCTTTTGCAACTTTAACCGCTTCATCTATAGCAAGATTATATAATTCTTTGCCGATTTCTTCGTATTGATCATCATACCCAGACCTAACCCATGCTTCTTCAAAACTCATCACTTCACCTTTATTCTTTTGTTGTTAGCTTTAGATTTTAGGTAAATCAGCTTTACAGTATGTTTGACCTGTTTTAATTGCTTCCACGCAACCTTCTGCGCCGCTTTTTGTTGCAATACCCCATTCTGCCCTCGCTCCACATGATACGCAGCTATCGGCATACAGGTCCCCCAAACTAACAACGCGCTCAACCAAGTTTTTTGTATTCGCTTCCGTCATTTCCTTTCTCCTGTATGGTGGGTAGGCAAGGGCGTTACTTCCTTGCTTGTCTCCAACGGGCATCGTATCGTCAGAGATCTTAATCTCTGCTCTCTACGCTTGACGGCATCCCCGTTTTCTAGCCTGCATGACTACATGCTTCTACCCATAAATCGTTTAACTCTTATTCAATTAAAATGTCGTGCGCTATGTTTTCTGCCAAGTCGTGAAGACGATGAATAACATCTTCCTTTTTTTCAGCAGGATTAAAGGCAACGGCTTGATACCTGTCTCCAAAGCGAAAAACCAACTCTTTTTGCCCGAACTCACTTATATCGTTTAATCTTATTTCTGTTAGCATTTCTCTATCCTGTTATTTACTTACCCGCTATAGTGGGGGTGTTGGGTTAATTTAAACATCACTAATATTTATAGCTATCTCAACATTCTTGCCGTCCATTTTACTAAGACTAATAACTCCTGCGCCCTGCAAAAGTTCTTCGATAGTTTCAACGTCAAAGCCCTCGCCGTCCGTTGAGATAAAGCACAGTCTTTTGAATCCATCATCACAAACAAGTTTCTTTAAAGTGCCGTCTAGTTCTAGCTGTATCATTCCTACCACCCTCTATATCTGTTGAGTTATTGGTTTAGTTATTGGTTAATCTTTAATACCGCAACATAAAAATCTTCTCTTTTGTCGCCCGTAACTATTTTAACAATCCCTGCCTCTCTAAAATCAGACAGACTTTTACCAAATTGGAACTCGGCTTTTTCCGCACAGAAAGCATCTTTAAAAAACTGTTCAGTTTCATCTTTCTTAATTTGCATTTCTTTATTCATTTACACACCCTCTGTGCTGTTAGTGGTTAAATAATTGGTTCGCCAGTTGTCGCGTTTCTCATTCTGCTAAGTTGATCGACCAGTTCTTCTTCTATGATGGCCGCTTCTTCCTGCTTTGTTCTTGGCTCGCAGTTTTCATTTAAGTCAGACCTATTAATGGCGTTATTCATTGCGTACTCGAAAGCGCTTATTTTCTTTTTCATATCTCACCTCATTAATCGTTTACGACTTACCTATATTTATATAACAGATCGATAACACAGACCTGCGGCTGGTTATCTTGGCTGTTATGCATCTAAATAAGCTAAGAGGTCTTTTTTAAACTTATCAAACCCCTGTGCAAATCTATAATCATCATTCAATGCAGCACCTAATCCATAAAGAGCATCTTCAATAATTGTTTTTGCTGTGTAGTCTCTCACTCCTACCTGCATTTCTATATAAGTTCCCCAGTAATCAGTAAGATACTTAGCAACGTCTTCCACGTTTGGTTTTATGCATAACAAGTCATTCGAGCTGGACGCACTTGAGCTGCGTTTCCATCTAGCTTTATCCATTTTTAATTTATCCTCTGGGAATAAAATATAATCTTCGCTCATCGTGCGCCCCTCAATAGTTAGCGTTATGTTATGGACACTTAACCCTATGTTTCATCGTTAAACGCTCAGTAGTGTATTTAAAGCAAATCTTAATCGGTTCCGGTTTAGGTTGTAATAACATAACTTGACCGCCGATAATAAAGCCGACTGATAGAATTAAGGCTGTTTTAATGCAGTCCATATTACCAGCCGCTGCCGTAGCCGTCGCCGTTGCCGTTGCCGTCGCCGTCGCCGTTGCCGTAGCCGTAGCCGTCGCCGTCGCCGTTGCCGTAGCCGTAGCCGTCGCCGTCGCCGTCGCCGTCGCCGTTGCCGTAGCCGTAGCCGTCGCCGTCGCCGTCGCCGTCGCCGTCGCCGTAGCCGTTGCCGTTGCCGTTGCCGTCGCCGTCGCCGTAGCCGTAGCCGTTGCCGTTGCCGTTGCCGTTGCCGTCGCCGTAGCCGTTGCCGTCGCCGTAGCCGTCGCCGTAGCCGTAGCCGACTTTTATAGCGACCGATTCCGCATCCATTACCAATTACTCATATTTACATTCATATAAAGCACTACAGACAAAGGGTGTACGATAACATCTGGACAAGAGTCTAAAACAGTTTTACTTGTTTTCCCGTTTTCTGCAATCTCTCCCAACCCTTTCCACGTACCCCAAATACGAATAATCGAGCAACTTTTAATTGTTACCTCCTCGCTAGTTTTGCTTACGTCACCAACAACAACCCACCCGCGCTGTAATACAACAATTTGTTTAGTAGTTGGCACTACGTTTGCCGCGTCTTTACGGACATATTCAACTTCGTCTATTTTTAATGTTTCTGGCTTCATATTTTTCTCCTAAGTTTTATATACTTTACACCATAACTTTACGATATGCAACTATTTCTTTAATTATTTCTAAACTTTCATACAGGCGATTTAAGCGGTTTTGTCTTCAAAGGCGAAACGTACTGGTTACCCAGAAACCCGCCGCATTTACGCTGAGTCCGGCCTTTAATAGCTCTTTTTTAGTCATACATCGCCTAGTCTCGCAAATACCCTCGATTCTATGCTTATCAAACGCCGCTACAGAGTTAAAATATTCATCACAACCGATATACTGGCATCTTGAATTACCTAATTTTAACTTCTTCATGCCTCACCTCTTTACCTTGCCTTGTAGAACTGATTGTCTAGCGGCATGCCATTCCATAACTGAGCTTTAAGCTCGTTTATTATTTCAGCCGCCTCCCTTGGTGTAAAAGCATTAAACGCCCCACTATCTTTTTCTACAACAATAGACCGTGTTGTCCCGTCAGGATTTAATAGTTTTCTGCTTTTCATACCTCACCTCTTTAATATATTTTTATCTTGCTTGCGCTATTCGTTTCTCGTATTGGCTCATGCTTTCCCCGACCTTAGCCATAATATTCAGCCGCTTGCCTTTTTCTACTAATGTTTCCTTTACTTCTGGCTTAGGTACTTCCCAATCTTCGCACCATGCCTCACTGTTAGCTGAGAAGAACGTGGAAGATTGCATAACATAAGGTGTGTTTAATATGCCTGTTTGCTTGCAAAAGTTATAATATCTCAGTAAGCCAGCTTGTAAGTCGCTATAAAGCACCTTTTCTTTTAGTCTTGCAGTAAAGGCTTTAAATGCTTTTGGTTTAGGGTTCCCGCCAGCCCTTTTAGGATATATTTTCCATAGTTGTTCAAAGTCTTCTGTATAATTCATATCTCACCTATTCCGTCTAAGGCTTGATCGCATCAGTAGCTATAGGACCATAAACATGCGTTTCATCGCCCCACTTGGTCAAATATCCCGAATAAGTGATCCCGTTATCTGGAATTTTTTTAAGCCTATGCCAAACTTTTGCGCCTCCGTAATCACCACCAAGCCATAAACCCCATTCAAAACCCTCATAATCAACAACCTCAAACCCTTGCTTTTTCCATTTCTTCGGGGCATCTTTTTTTAAAGCATCAATATTCGCGTACCCACACCCTGTAAGCAGCGCCGCAAAACCTATAATAATTATCTTTTTCATCTTTAATATTCCTATCGTTGGTTAGTTCCTTATACTTTACGTTATAGCTTTACATAATACAAGTTTTATTTTGTTTTTTATTATTCTATTTATTTTAGATATAGTCTCCCCAAGGGTGGAAGCCTTTAGGTTCCTGTTACCCGTACCCATATAAATACTATCTGTAGTGAGTACTCCCAACTTAATTCATCACTAAGTTGTTAGGTTATCATCCTAAAGTACGCACGATACATAGCACTTATACTAATACCCGCAAAACGGTGTTAACTTATCCGGCCTTGGTCTGTGTCTGCATCTGAGATTCATGCCATTTCAAAATATCATCAGCCAGCAAATCAAAGTTTTTACCGCTGATTGCAGCTCCATCTTTGTCACCAAGATAGTGCGTAATTCTGTTTGATATAATCATGTAGAGCACCTCCTTATCGGTTGTTTGCTGTTTTCCTAATTCTAATATTCTTTCAATATCCATAATAACCTCGCATTCCACCCATTTAACCTCTACCTTTTTACACTTAGTAACACTCTAGTGTAGTCAACCTATGCCCAAAGGGTGTGGCGGCATAAACTGTTTGTTTCTGGTGCGCTGCGTATTATCGGAACCATTGGTATACCCGTACCGACCTAGTAAAAAATATTGAGGGTGTAAAAAGTATTGACATGATAGGAATTATATGTGGTATACTCTTCCCATCTAGTACCACCCTCTAAAGTAGAACTAGATACAGCTATCCTACTCAAATTCTCCAAACGATGCAAGTAGGTAGTGGCCTCCGCCCTCAGGCTTGAAAGAGGGCCTACGAATTCACTCCCCCACCTTCGACCTCTTAATTGGGGTCTTTTTTTACCTGAAAATAATACTTGTAAAGTATATATTTATAGTCTATAGTTTTTATTGTTAGATATATAAAGCTAAATATAATATATAAATTTTAACCGCAAAAGAGGGCTATTAATCATGGACTAACTAATATAGAGATAAAACTTATAATCAAAACCCAGTTTAAACAATTGGGTTTTTTTTGCACTTATGCTTTACATTCTAAATTCATTAGATTATACTTTACAGAACGAATGGGGGAATAGATATGGGCGACATGGGTGAAGTGTTTAATGCGATGAAGCAAGCCGATAAAGAAAGGCGAGAAAATAATTTAGATAAGGCTGATTTAAGCGGATTCACAAAACACACTTACTATCATTACAGTATGACGTTACAAGAAAAAAGGCTCGATTATTGGCCTAGTAAAAATAAGTGGCGATGGAACAATAAAACCTATCACGGAAACGTACAGCAATTTATAAAAAAGAGGTTATAAAATGAATAAGCGAATTATTGACTCAATGAACATAGTGGATGCGGTTATTGATAAGGTAGAAAACCGTGATAGCGAAGAATTGGAACGTGACCGCCGTGAAGAGGCGCGGATTGAAAACCTAGAATATAAAGAAGAATGTCGTGAGGAGGATAGTCCGGCATGGGATCAAAGAGAGGGGGATTTTTTATGAAGATATTTAACAAAGACCTTAAAAACATGACCCGTAAAACATGGGTTAAGCGGTTTATTGATTTTATGACTGTTCCACATAAGGAGTTTTAGTTATGGATGTTGAGTCTGAGTGGGTTGACATGCCTGAGTTCAAACAAGAAAAAAAAGAACCGTATAAAAAATTAATTATCAGATTTGAGAACGAGAAGGATTACAAGGAATTTGCTGAAATTATCAATCAAAAACTAACACATAAAACTAAAAGTATATGGCATCCTTATAAGTCTCATTGGGGTCTAGATAAAAAGGTTTATAAACATGAAAAATAGATACCCAGTTTATATAGTGTCAAAAGGCCGATGGCTAAACGGCTTAACCACTAAAGCTCTTAATTTAATGGGGATTGATCACTATATTGTTGTTGAATCTCACGAATATGAAAACTATCTAAATAATACAAAAGCGGCAATTTTAATTTTACCGGATCATTATTTAGATAATTACGATACTTGCGACGATATTGGTAATAGTAAAAGCAAAGGTCCGGGCGCGGCACGTAACTTTTGCAAAGATCATTCAACACTACAAGGTTTTTCTAGGCATTGGGTGATGGATGATAACCTAGACGCTTTTCATTACTTAAATAAAAACGAAAAATATGAAGTCGAGTGTAATTCTACAATATGCGCGGCAGAGGATTTTGTAGACAGATATGAAAACGTGCCAGTTGCAGGTTTTAACTATTATTCTTTTTGCAAGAAAACCGATGCAGTACCGCCATTTATAACTAATACACGTATTTATTCTTGCTTATTAATCTCTAATACCCACAAGTATAGGTGGAGGGGTCGATATAACGAAGACACAGACCTGTCTTTGCGGGTTTTAAAGGACGGCCTTTGTACAATACAGTTTAATGCTTTTTTATGCGGTAAAGTAACAACGCAAAGAATGAAAGGGGGTAATTCTAAGGAGTTTTACGACAAAGAAGGAACTAAACCAAAATCTCAAATGATAGAAAACCTACATCCTGACGTTGCAAAGGTTGTGTGGAGGTTTAATAGGTGGCATCACCACGTAAATTACAAAAAATTTAAAGATAATAAACTGATAAAAAAAGAAAACTTAAATCTGAAAAATAAAATTAACAATTATAATATGGTTTTAGTGGAGGCTTTAAAATGAACGGAAAACAACTAAAAGAACAAGGACAGATAAGAGTCGAAGTAAACAACCAAGAGTTTGTTGATGCTATGCGGTTTAATGCGCGACTTATTGCAAAGCAAAACGGATCCGTTTCTACCGATGACCTGAGAGCAGTAGCGGATAGACTTAATTTGAAGCCTAAACACCCTAATTGCTGGGGTTCGATTTTTAGAGGTAAAGAGTTTCAGCCTTTGGGTTTTATTCAATCAAAAATACCGTCTAATCATGCGCGGGTAATTAGAGAGTGGGAGGTAGTATGAACCATACAAAAGATGAAATGCTAAAGCTGGCTAAACTTATGGCAGAAAGAATCGTTAAACATGCAAATCACTGTAAATATAACGAATACGAAAGCGAAGAAATAAAGCATCACGAAATAGACCAGATTGTTAGTATGGCTGAGATATTTATTGCTGATGATAAGGCGGTTGTCGATACTTCGGATGCTGCTAGGCAGGTTTGTTAGTGAATAAGGAAGACAAAAAACGGTATGACCAACTTTCTCAGTTAGGCTGTATTGTTTGCTTGCTTGAGAAGGGGGTTAACTCCCCACCAGAAATTCATCATCCATACGGTAGAACAGGAAACGGCAATCAAGAAACGATTGGCCTGTGTTACTATCATCATCGAGAAGGTTCAGATTGTACCGCATACACCTCACGCCACCCCTTTAAGAGCCGATTTGAGGCGCGTTATGGTACAGAGGCATATTTGCTAGAAGAGACAAACAAGCTGCTAGATGGCTTCTAGTGTAGGACTAAGCCCCAGCTTCTTTAGGTTTGTATGCCAGTTCGCAATATTTAATCCCTTAGTCGTCTTTTCCCCAATAAACCCTTCTTTTTCCCAATTATATAAAGCTTGACGTGAGCATTTAATTTTAGCTGCTGCTTCGTCTG
>Ga0316207_10001110_pt1 | contig 35653 bp, 62 predicted proteins | sample 6weekpyrite_MG_FD_204943 | JGI IMG/M metagenome (GOLD analysis project Ga0316207, IMG submission 204943) | Microbial mat bacterial communities from mineral coupon in-situ incubated in ocean water Damariscotta River, Maine, United States -... | ecosystem: Environmental > Aquatic > Marine >... | reverse complement strand
CATCTGAACAAATTGACGCTTTTTATCTGTGCTATCCCACTTGACATGATGATAGTGTTCTACCTGCTTGCCACATACCATGCACTTAAACTTTTCCATTTGCTCTTTTTCGTGTAGCCAGTTGTTATAAGCAAGTTCTGAATCATTAGTAACACGCTTTTTTTTGATCTGCTTTCGTTTGCCGAAAGTTGAAACTTTAATCGGCTTAATGCGGTTGCTTTTTAGTTGTTCAGCTTTGGAGTACATTTAAGTATCCTCCTGTTTTAAAATATCCGTCCTCATAAATAGCTGTCATGAATTCACCATTTATATGTTCGCTAATGAGTTCTTCACATCGTGAACCTAGATCGTACTCGCTCATATTAAAGGCTGTGATTATCTCATCAATTTGACCGCCACCCTCAGTTAACAAATCATTTAAAAAATCATAATTCTTTCCAAGCTTAACCAAAAGGTTATAAGCTTCGCTAATGATTTTAATTTTCTCTAGTTGAATAACCATGCGACACTCAATATCTAAAAATTCTATAGTTTCATCATCCATTTTAAAAAACCTTTCGTGCGAAAGACTCGCACCATTTTTCTAAGTTGTTTAGTAGTTCGCTTACCTTTTTCATGATTTAATCTTCTAAACTTTTAAGTAGCTCAATATTAGCAATATAAACTTTACTATTGTGAGTTTCTTTTACTTTTGTTTCTAATTCCTCTAGTGTTCCCCAAAAGCACCCCGCTTGTATCATCCAAGTGTTATTGTGTTTAACACAATGTACGATACGTTTTGATGTGTCGTAAGCAGTGAAGCTATAGTATTGTTTAGCCTCTCCAAGGTCAGCACCTCTAAGGTCAGCACCTCTAAGGTTAGCCTCTCCAAGGTCAGCACCTCTAAGGTCAGCCTCTCTAAGGTAAGCACCTCCAAGGTAAGCACCTCCAAGGTCAGCCTCTCCAAGGTTAGCCTCTCCAAGGTCAGCACCTCTAAGGTCAGCACCTCTAAGGTCAGCCTCTCCAAGGTCAGCACCTCTAAGGTTAGCCTCTCCAAGGTCAGCACCTCTAAGGTTAGCACCTCTAAGGTAAGCACCTCTAAGGTTAGCCTCTCCAAGGTCAGCACCTCCTTCTAGGGCGGATAACAACGTCTCTTTCATTGTTCCGTTTTCATCTTCGTATATAACTTCATCGGTAAATCTATTTTTTATCTTCATCTCAAACCTCCTACAGTTAATTGATAAGAACATTGTAACCTTTAAAACCTTTAGTTTTCCTTTATCTCTTTATGCTTCTTTAAAATCGCTCGTGCTTTCTTCATCGTAGTTACCGATAATACTTTCTCAGTGCTAAAGATATTATCATCTGTAAATCTTAGGGCTGAGTTTCTAGTAGTAAAGAAGCCATTATCAACTAAGAAGTTGTAAAACTTAATATCTGAGCCTTTGAAGTAAATATCTTGCAGTTCTATTTTTAAGTGATCGGAGTATCTCTCATAGTTCATGTGGCCTTGAATAAGATCTCCTTTGCCTAGTACCATCATGTAGCGGTATCTCAAAGAACGTGAGGCGGCTATGGTTGATAAGTAGCTATGATGTTTGCCTATAGCTATAGAATAAACGCTGTAGCCATTTGTTCGTGCTTCTCTTGTGCCTCTCATGATTTATTACTTAATAGCTTTTTATCGTTCAGTGATACCGCTAAACCCTCTGCTTTGGCTTGATTGTATTTAACCATAGCATCTTTAATCATGTTTACTATAAGGTCTGTATCATAAGGGCTTAAAATCTTACCCATTATTAGGTCTAAATTTAAATTACCTAAAATGATTATTTCAATATCAGAAAACATTCTGCCATCACCAAACTTTATACATGAAAAGTCTTTATCTTTGTATTCATCTCCTAGATGCTCTTTAAGACGAAAAAGTCTGTCGTGTAAGTCTTTGGCTTTACATGGAACAGTTTTGCTTATTTTGGCTATGTTACGCTCTTTAAATGACTCACTTACAATAGCTACTCTGTCCATGCCTTGTTTATATGCAAATTGATCGCCGCTTAACTCTTTGAAGAAATCTTGATAGTCAACTGGTGCAATATCTTCTAAATAACTTTCTATCTCACCATTGATAAAAATATTATCTGCAATGTTTAGTTTAATTCTTATTGCTTCGATTAGATCATTCATTTTAATATCCTTTTGCTTTTAAAATATCTTTATAGCTCATGTCGCTATTGTCTATTATCGCTTTGGCCTTCTCTGCATCTGATAGATTTACTTCATCATTCCAACCGTGAGCATTTAGCCATGTAGCAGGGTAAGGAATATATTGTCCGTTTTCTTTTTTCCAATCCTTAGTTAATTTCATCATTTCAAGATGGCTTATCAAATAATCTAGTGGCGGTATAGATTTAAAATGCTTTTCAAAAGCTTTTTTAGCGATTTGCTTAGATTTTTTCTTAGGGTATGTTTTCCAAAATTGCTCAAATGCTTCATTAGTCTCTACTAACCTATCCTTACCTCTACTAACCTCTCCTATACTATCCTTACCTATACTATCCTTACCTATGCGGACATTTGGTTGACAAGTGGTTGACATTTGACTGCAACCCTCTTGTAGCATACTGTAGGACTCATTTTCATTGGTCACTACTTGGTCACGCTCATCTAAGTAAACAGTTTCGCAGATTCTATCTGCTCTAATTAAATTATGGATTTTCCAATGCTTAATCACTATCACCCCGCTATCAAAAATGAGTATAAATTTCTTAGCTACAAGCACCTTTAACTCATCTTCATTTGAGCCTATCATGCGTGATATTTTACGGGGGTTATTAATGAACCCTTCATCATCTGCTCTCATGGATAAATGAAAATAAAGAGCCTGTGTCGATAAACTCATATCGAGAAAACTATCGCTGTCTATAATCGTTTTTGCAAACATTCTACGCTTTGCCATGATTTCTCTTTTCTAATCTTAGAATATATTTAGTTGCAGTAGGTTTATAATTAGGGTGCAAATCACTAATTAAAGTAAGGCCTTTAATATCTTTATTTTTGTATGAAGTCAAAATACTATCCAGTACCTTACTTTTTTTGCTTAACTTTGACATTTTACGGTTCTTTCGCCAACAATAATAAAATTTAAGGGTGATAGTCGCTAAAGGAGGTTGGTCGCTTCCTTTTATCTGATTATATGTTATAAACAAACCTTATTAATTGCAAGTAGGAAGCGACCAAACTCACTTGCAATTAATAAAACTTGTATATTAACTTATAGCATGATCTATTCCAATACCTACCGCATGGGTTAGGTAGGTAGGAACTTTTTTCATACTTAGGAGGTATCAACTAGACTCTAGTATACGCTGAAAAGGTACGTAGCTATAAGCCGTGATACAATTATAGCATATTACTAAAGGTTGTCAAGGTTTAAAATAAAGATTTTGTCTTTTTATCGTATGCCCCTATTTGATGCCGCATAGCGTCCATTTCATCTTTTGAATAATTGTGGTCGTGATGCTCTATAAAATGATCGCAACTAGCACCTAAAGGCTCAAAATGTCGTATCTCTGTTTTGCCGTTAGTTATGAGATTTGCTCTGCCACAAATTTCTCTCATGTGACATTTTGTGTTGTCGCATAAAATCATAGCCTTAAACTCCTATTTTACTAAAAATGTCTATAAGAATCAAAAGAGCCAATCCCTCGATCTCTGTTTTTTTATCTTTTGTGATAAATACCGCAATGCAAACCGCTATCCCTAAGGCTCCCCATAAAATCACAATATCCTCCTAAAATGGTATTTCATCTTCATCAATATCAAACTCTTGCTGTTGCTGTTGATACTGAGCGTTTGCTTGACCTGCACCCTGTGGCTGATACTGTCCGTTGTTTTGTTGCTGTTGGTTCGTGCTGTTTTGCTGTGAGTCTTTCTTGCTGTCAAGCATTACCATATTTTCAACCGTTACTGAGTGCTTAGAGCGTTTTTGGCCTGATTGATCAGTCCACTGTTCAAACATCAGACGACCCTCAACCAAACATTTACTCCCTTTTCTCAGATATTGATTAGCTATTTCAGCCGATCTTCCAAAAAAAGTAATATCAATAAAACATACTTCCTCTTTACGCTCACCATTTGAAGTAAACTTACGTGTAGTTGCAATAGCCGTTTTAGCCAAGGCTGTACCGCCATTTGTGTATCTGAGCTCTATATCTTTAGTTAAGTTTCCAACTAATACGCTTCTGTTGAACATTTTCGTACTCCCATACTATTAATTTTTCGGCTTATTGACGTTGCGAAAGCTCTTTATTGAGCCATGCCTCTACAAAGTCAAAAGGGTTAACAAAATCTCCATGATCCACAAACTTTGCTAACTCTTTTATTGTCTCACTCATACTAAGTTCAAGCACCAAGCATTCGTTTAATATCTCTGATAGAATTATATTATACTTTTCTAGCATTGTGATATTTTCATTAAACTGAATCATTGTATGGCCTTATGTTATTGTAGATTAGTTGCTCTCTTAGCCAGCTAATGTGGTGGGTTAAATCTTCCTTATTTACTTTATTGAAATGATTTTTATTCATATTGTGTTGTGTTATGGGGTTTCGTGTCGGTAACTCAATATCCATCATTTTTAGCAAATACCTTGCAACGCTTTTAAAATCGGCAACATTCTTTAAGTGCTTATAGCTTCCAGTTACATATTCTTTTAAATCGCCCTCCCACTCTTTCGTTTCTATCTGAATCTTAATAGATCCATGATTGTATAATTGATTTACGTATGCATGATAAAGATTATTTTGATTGAGTGTTTTGAGAGCCATATTTAGCCCTCAAAGTTATCTAGCTGTCCTAGTAGTGCGTCAGTGTTTTTTAACCACTTCACAACTAAGTTATGTACTGCTTTTTTGTCGCTCATGTCTACCTGAGAGCTTATAAAATTTACTGGGTCTACACTCTTGCTACTGCAAAGTTCTGTGAAGTCGTGCCATGCACGCTTTTTATCGTCCTCTGTTGCCTTGCTTCCCGTTGGTCGGTTGTTTGTTGAATTATCTAAACTATCAGGATCTTTGTTGTCATCAATAGCGAATAGGCCTGCTGTTGCGTATTTACCGCTATAAGTTTGCGTTGCTCCTGATTGTTGCGGCTGGCTCATTCCCTTCGCACCTATAAGCATCTCTGCATAAGCTGTAGCCTCATGAGAAATATCGTTATTATCCTTATCGCCTGCAAAAGTAATTTTAGCTGTGGCCTTATCAAATAACCTACCTCCAAGCTCAAACGGCTCGTGATTAATAATAAAATGAGCATTAAACTCTTCTAAAAGAGGCTTAAGAGCCTCTGTTATATCTTCTAGGCTCCTATAGTTGTAGTTGCCAAACTTATTAAATTGTGACTTATTTGCCTTTAGTCGGCTTTGAATTTTTGATAAACTCATTAATCATCTCCTAGTAATTTTTCATCTCTTCTGAGATCGTGTAAGTAGTCGCCATAATCTGCTTCTACATCTGCATAAAGCTCTGATATATACTCATTTACTTCGTCCTCAAATTTTTCAGCAATAAACTCCAAGGCCTCATCAATCTTTCTTTCTAAAATAACCTCTAAAGCTTTATCAAGATTATTTTCATAAAAATCATCATAGTCGAGTCTTTTATATCCCATTACTTTTTACCCCCAAACCAATACATAAAAAGCTCTGAGGCTGTCATTTCTTTTTCCTCCATAATATCCTCCTAAATTTTTTGGATACCTAATTGTAATACACAATAGCTTAATGTTTCCTAAAGGTTATTAAGGTTATCATGTTAAGTGTAAATCAAAAAAAAGGAAATAGAATGGCTAAGAGCAAAGATGAGGCTTATATTATTGTAGATAAGGAAACTCATAAAGAGTTTAAAATGGAGGCCGTCAAGAGTGGCCGCACCATGAGAGGGCTTGTTAAATATCTGCTTGAAGAGTACAAGAAAAAGCAAAAGTAGTTTTACTGTAGGAGGTAAAAATGAAAGTAACCGCATGGGTGATAGTATTACTATCTATGATTTTATTACAATGGCACTCTATTAACACATGGATTAAATTTAGCGACTCTATTACTGGCTCTTTAATGTCTGTCTTAATAGAAGTTGTTGCCTTGTGGTTTTGGTATAATCGCAATATTGTACTAGCCCCTTTAACTTCAGCATTTGTTATTTGTTTTGCTCTATATCACTTAGGTGATAAGGTAATTAATGACAGCGAGGCTAAGGCTAAAAAAGAGATAGTAGACAAAAAAGAAAAACTTCTTATGTCTGTAATTGAAAAAGTAAAAGAAGAGGACTGGCCTATCACCTTGCAAAAATCACTTGCAAGTTTAGAGAGTATAGGAAAGCAAAAAGATGAGGCTTTCACTATTGATAAGTCTAAGTGGATAACTATTTTCTTGCTTGGCTTTGTGTTGGTTTTGATTCAGATAGGCCAAATTAAAGCCATGATTTCGTTACGTCCTGAAAGGGTTACTTTGGATGATGCCAAGCCAAAGAAAAAAGAAGTGAAACAAGCTGTTACGCCTTTACGAAACAAGACTGTAGATAGTTCTATCCAAGTTTTAGCGGATAAAACACTAGGAGAGTTACAAGGCTTTATGGATCGAAATAATATAGACTCTGAAACGCTTACACGTAAACTTTTAGGGCTTGATGCCCCTACTTTTTCAAGACTAAGAACTGCTTACAAAAATGGAACTGGCATAAGTGAAATTAAAATGAACATGATACTAGAAAGGATAAAAAACTATGAAAAAAGATAGCAAATTTGCAAGAAATGGCAATACTCAAAATTCATTCAAATTAGGAAAGTGTAAGACTTATTTAACTACTATTCAAAGAGCAAAAACCAAAGAGGCACGATACAAAAGAGCCTTAGGAAGAGGTGATCTATTGCAAGGTTGCATTAAGTACGACGAGTATGCTAATAGGCTTAGAGCCAAGGTGCAAGATTTATACTTTGAGATAGAAAACCCAGTTGTAGTTGTTAAATGGCTAAGGGATAATGAATACTTTAAAAGTACCGCTACGGCCTCAACATTTTTTCATCACGATATTTTTAAAATAGGAACTATGAGAGTAAATGTTATGTATAAAATGAGAATGATATTAAGAGAGTTTGAAAGTGCCAATAAATAAAAAAGAACTATATAAATTACCGCAAAAGGCTGAATTATTAAAACTCATACAACCAAAATGGGAAAGACCAACGCTTCACCATGAGGTAAATATGGGTGTTACTTTGGGCGTTATTCATCAAAAATACCACAATAAAAATAAAAATGTAAAAATGGTTGATGGTGATTTTCTAATTGATGTAAACAATTGGAATTCCAAGGCTCACGGGGATACAAATACAAAAAGAAGGTACATAACCGATAGGATGTTCGAGAATGTCTATTATGGCCTAGATTTATACCTCAATGACTTTCAAAAAGCCCAGTTATTATCTGCGTTAAATGGAGATAGTGAGGGATCTTGGACTAACTGGCTTAGAGATTTTAGACCAGTATTAGGAGATAAGCTAAGAGACTTTTTAGTATATGGCTTAAAGATAATTAAGACAAAGGCTCTTTATCGCATGGACAAGAGAGAAAATAAATGGGTAGATAATTTCTTAGAGGCCGTAGCCTAGCCTCTCTTCATGCGTGAGGCTAAACGCTTGGCTCTGCTTGGAGTCTGTTTTGCCCACTTGGAGTCAAGCATTTCAATAGATGCTGTTTTGTAATCTTCATTTTCTAGTGCGAGCCACATCTTTTTAAATTTTAAAACACCGCCTACTCCAAGTTGGTAGACCATGTTGAAAATGATCTTTTGTCTCTCTTCTGATAACATAACTACAAACGGCTTTTTGTTTTCAAGCTCTTTAATTTTGTCTCTTAAATCAGTTTCAAACATAGCCCTAGCCATAGGCCGCGTTATGCCTTGTTCAATGTTTGTACCGAAGCCAATAGTTAAAACGCCTAGAGTGTCTTTATATGGCTTAGATATAAAGCCCTCATCTTCTGTTATTTCATTAATAAGTTCATGTATCATGGATGACTCCTTTTATATTTCATAAAGTTTTTGTAGGTAGCTTTTTGCTTCCAAGTTACCTCTTCTAGGTCGAGGCTTAGGCTTATAATTGAATAAGTAGCCACAGACACAATAGGAAAAAATATCGAAAACAAAGCAATATAGAGATTTTTAACTTTTGATACACACCTTTTCTCTATCATATTGCCGTGTCTATACATGAGATCCTTATTATCTCTATTTCCCTCTTTTGCTGATACCTCTATTTTTCTAATATCTTTGGAGAGCTTTGAGAAGTGCATTAAAAGGTCTTTGTGTTCTAGCTCTTTTTTTTGCTCTCTTAAAGCCTTAAACATTTTCTCTTCTATGCTTAACTCTTCGGTCATTTAGCTTTCCTTTTAGCTTTGTATCCCTCGATCATCTCATAAATAGTATCTCTATTGCTGTCGTAATAAACGTCTTTATCTACTATGTGTTGTACTCTTTTTTCGATCTTTTCAATGCGTGCGTTAACTTGTTTATCGTGCAAGGTGTTTTTTAGTTCAATAGCTCTAAGTTCAAAAAAAAGGTAAGCACTAGCCATACCAAGCCCAGTAAAGAACAGGCCGCCTATGCGCTTGAACCATGTCATACTAACACTGGTTTCTTTAACGTACACTTCAATACTTACTGTTAAATCCCCTATGTGTTTAATAAGATCGTTGTGTTGGCTTGATAGTGTTCTAAACTGTAACTTTTCTTCATCTGTGTGTTTTTCAAAAGCTTTGGACTGCTCTTCAATCTTTTCTTTAAGGTGGTTAATCTCTACTATGACTTCCTCAATTTTGTGCATAGATGATACCTGCCTTTTTTTATTGAATTATAACGTGTTAATCTTTGTCTAATTCTTTATTGTAAGCATTAATAGCTTTAGTGGTAGATAGAAAGTCTGCTGAATGCTCATAGCATTTCTTTTCAAACTCTTTTACTACAATCACTGTTTTATGTGGAACCATCCAGTAATCTTTACTTACACGCTTCATTGAGCCAGTGCCATTAAGATCTAAGATTGGTGGTTCAGTTTTCATGTCAAACTCTGGACATGGGAGATACTCAATCTTAGTACAACCGCTAAAAGTTAATAGTGCCACCGATAGGAGTATTGTTAATGTCGTTAACTTCCTCATTATGGTTCCTTTCAATATCGTCAATTTGGTTTTGATACTCTGCTTCTTTAACTTTATTGGCTTTTAATATAGCCTTATTATAAAGAGCTACTGTCTCTAGTTCGTTTACTTTGTTTTTTAGGTAATTATTTTGCCATGTATTTAACGCTGAATTACCTAAGATTCCAAGGCCGATTACTAGACCGATTATGTCTTTAGTGTCCATTATTTACCCTTCCATGCTTTTATCATGCTTGTTACTTTCGTGATTGAATTCAAACCAAAGGTTAACACAATCAAAGCAATTAAAGCAAATAAACCAGTAGTGAAGATAATATCCTCAGATGGTTCTTTTGCTCGTACAGAATAGATATATGCGTATACGATAGCCATTGAAATTAGCCTTGTAGTAATTCTGTGTTTAGCCCAAAAGCCAATTTGTTTATCTTCCATATTTAACTCCATGATATAAATTAACCGCCCATACTGCGATTCTTCTTCTTAGCGTGTAGCCACTCATTCTGAACATTGTCTCAAACAAATAGTCTGCTTTTTCATATTGTTCTAAATCTGTTAGGTAGTCATGAACCACTACCATCGGTAAATTCATAGGGCAATATCTAGGAATAAGCAAAGTAAATAACCAAGGCACATCAGCACCATTAGTTTTGTAACCCTTTGGTACTGTAACATCACTGAAAGTATATGGCTCAAATAAGACAAATTTCTTATCTATTGTAGGGCTAACTTTTAATGAGTACATTAGTCGAAGTCCATATCTGTAGCTGTCACTCTTGCTTGTAAATCTACATCAGTAATGTTTACACCTCTGATGACTGCTTCAAACTCTGCATCAGTAGGAATAATAGGAATAGCTCTGATTGCTTCCCATACATCAACAGACCAATCCCAAATAGCTAAGCAAAAAGCTTGATGAGTGTACCCAGTCTTTCGTGAATAAAGTTCAGCTCTAGCTACATCTTTAATCTTTAGACCAAACTCATCATTGTAATTGTCTAAAACATCTTGAATAAAGTTTGTTGTAATATCAGTAAAGCGTTCAACATTTTTATTTAAATCACTAACCCAAGTACCATCTGCTTGAGCTGTCATTGTCTTATCTTCGTTATCAGATACCATTTTGATTAAGCCTGAATCGATACAACTCTGCTCACCTGCTGAACCAACTTTTACTACTGTGATTGCATTATCGCCTAACGCACTATAATAAGCCACTGCCATTATTTTCCTCCTTGTCTAATTACTCTTACTCTACATGGTGCAGATTTAATACTGGTAGATGCTCCATGAGGATTACCAGTTACATGCTGAACGTGCATTATGTCAACATTACCAGTAATAATTGCTATTCCTACTCCTTCTACATAATATCCACTTACTCCACCTGAGTTACCCGATGAATCTCCGTAATACCATCTAGTACCACTCCAAATACCGTCATAAAAAACCTCTGCTATAACTTCAACTGGTGTATTTTTTCCGAATGGATTATCTAGTAAGTATTTTTTATTAACTGCAACCAAATCGGGTAATGCTTCTTCATTCTGAGGTGTAATCAAATAAGTGTTTCCATCTAAATGAGCTTCACCATAAACTGTTAAGTTCTCAAACTCTGTTACATTAGATTCAGCATTGAATACATGTGATACTGTCTCTGTATCGTCAATTACTGCTGTACCTAACTCTGTAAATGTATCTGTTACTGTGTCGTTTACATCTGTGTATATTACATTGTCTGTGATGTTTAAATATGGTGTATCGTCTATTGCGAATATGAGCCTAATTTCTCCAAATCCTACATATTGAGTTGACCCATTATTGGCAGTAATATTTATTCTATAATCTTTATACGATGTCGTATTAGCTGATAAATCTCGTGTTGGTTCAAATACTCCCACTGTTCCATCACCAGTAGGCACATAATTTGTAACATTTTCAATAATATCCCAGTTAGTATCATCATTAGAACCCTCAAAAGTCCATGTCTTAGGGAATGAAAGTATATTTGTTGCGATAACTGATGTTACGGTAGGTGATGAAAATTCATAACCTTTGATTACTCTACTTTTAGTTAAGTTATTTTTCCACCAACCAGCGGTATCACCAAGGAGAGTCAACCAACCATTACCTATTGATGTTATGTGGCTTAATGCTTCCCATGCTAAGTTGTTAGCTTCTTGACTACTCGCACTAACAAAACCAGTATCACTAGCATAAGTACCATGTCTAGCTGTAGTCTTACCAGTTACAACACCATTAGCATCTTTTACATCAACACCCCACTTATCAGCATCAGCATTGTTAAGACCTTTTCTAAGTGGATATGGTTGTTTAAATACTGAACCATCACCTTTTAAAAATAAGTGCTGTCTAGTGTTTGCATTACCAGTTCCAACATCTAAAGTAGTTAAAGCTGTAGTTTGAACATCTAAAGTTTTCTTAGCTTGGTTTGCATTGATACCATCCGCTAATACTGCTTTAATGTCGTTGCTGAATCCGATTAATTTACCTGAGATTGGTTGCTCATAATTAGGTGTTTTAATGATAGCTAGGTAAGAGCCACCATTAGCATTTTCATCCCCCGTTGTTATATCTATAATAAGCCCCGTGCTAGTAAACTTAGTATCTGAATCTATAGCCTCCGCATTAGATAAGTCAGCATAGACTACTTGGGTACCGCCACGAATATTGCTTATCTTATCCCAGTTTCCTACTGCATCTAATCTCTTTATTGTCACCTTAGTACCTAATACACTACAATTCATACCAATATTATTTAAAGCATCATTACCTACTGCACCTGTACCCTGATAGTTTACTATTTTAGTATTTGGTGTTTCACCTTGGTAGTAGTCAATGTAGTTGTTGTTCACTACATTAACGGAAATATCCGTACCATAAGTAAAAGTATCTTGTGTAGGTTCTGTATTATTCCAACCTATAATACTTGTTGCTTCCCCTTGGGTTACATTTAAAGATAAATATTTTGTAGCTCCACTTATAAAATTATAATTCAACCAACTAGCAATAGAACTAAGATTTTTAGTATCAAGTAGCTTAGTTAAAATACCCATACTTGGAGCATTAGTACCTGCTACACCGCTACCAGTTCTAAATCTAATACCATTACCTTGAACTGGGTTGTAGTGATTGATAACTGGATTACCTGCACTATCTACTTCACACAATGAAGCATGTACTGCTGGGTTATAAACTCCTGTACCATCATATAGCCCAACTGAGTTAACAACTACATCTCTACCTAACGCTATATCAAATATTAATACACCTGCTGTTCTTCTTGTAGTTTGCTCTACTTCTAAAAGGTAATTATCATTCAGAGTGTTATACCCTACATCAGTACCTATTGTAACTGAAAATGGAGATACCCCTATTAATCCTTGAGTTTGATTAAATTCAGTAGCTGTAGTATTAGTATAGATTTCTTTAAATAATCCCCTGATTGAATCGCATCCTCTCCAATCTCTAATAGTAGTTCTATTTTTGAAGTTAATTCTATACCCAAACTGATTATCAGCTAGTTTCCAATTTGCACTTGTAGCATCAACGTCAGCTCTAGGTGATATACCAGTAGCTACAGTAATGGCTACAGTACACTCATAAGGTTTACTATCTCCAGTAGCACTTGTATCGTAAACAATGACACCTAAAGCATGAGTAGTATCAGCCCAATCGCTTGCTAAGGTTACGCCATCTCCGTTATCATTAACTAATTGAATCCCAGTTGTATCTACTGTTCTTTCTACACCAGTACCAGTATATAAAAACTCTGTCTGCCCTATCTTAGTGACAGAATCTAGTTTTAGATTCTCTAGCGTTGATGGTGTATTGATAACCATTGATGAACGATTAGACATAGTGGTTGCATCCACTGAAGCTGCTGAGGCCTGAGCGTTTATCTCTGATATTTTGGCGTTATCTTCACTAATCTTTGAATTATCCTCACTAACCTTTGCGTTAGCCGCATTAGCCGCGGTATCTATTACGGCCTGAGGGATAGTCTCGTCACCGATAATAGACTTGCCATCTTCTGAAAATTTAATATAGCTGTTCGGGGTTGGAGCAGGCAAGATCGTATTAAAGTCTTGCGTTGCAGGATCTACCGATAAAAATACGCCCTCTTTGGCTTTTTGGTCTGCCACTAAGTAAGTTTGATACTCTGCATCATCGTTAAGGTTTTCAGACGTTAAATCACCCCTTGGTTGAAAATCAATAAGCCTATTAACGGGTAGACTTCTTTGAATAGTAATAGAGTCGTTTAGATTCGCCCCAGTGTTAAGAGATAAAATACCCCCACTCTCTCCGTTAATAGTTACTGTGTAATCAACATCTATGGTTAGCGTGTCTGTACTTACATTTGGTGCCTGTCCATTTGGTGTGTGATAAACGATAATATCCGTAAATGAGAAAATACGAAAATTAAAATTAAAGTCCGTTTGTCCTGCGCCTGCCTTAAGTTCTACTCTACCTACATTACTATTAAAAGCCATTAATTGCCCCCTGTTAAATTTTCAAATCTTGGTGAACGCTCAGGCTCTAACTCTCCGATTTCCCACCAATACTCTTGCCCTGTCTCTTTTTTCATCTTTCTTACATGCTTACGTATTTTACTCTTATAATTCTTTGCTGTAGCTTCTTTAATATGATCGTACAATAAACGTTCAAAAGCGAGCCTAGTATACCAAAGGTTTTGGGCAGGTAGATAGTTTTTTCCTATCCTTACCAACTCTTCTACAAGATTACTTTCTTTATCGCTCATAAGGGCTTTTTGCACCTGCTCAACCGTTAAGGTCATTATATCCTCGCCCATAGATCCTATGGCTCCAAGTGCTGTAGCAGTCAAGCTGTTTCCAAAGCGTGTTTGGTCTGAGAATAAGAAATCTCCAAAGATCCCCCAGCCGCCGCCTTGAAGTACAGACGCACCGATAAATTCTAGGTTTGCTTTGTGAGGGTCTTTGCCTTTCGCTATATCTTTAGCTGTAATAGCCATACCTCCAAAAATAGTGGTTAAAAGCGTAAAGCTTGCCGTCATACCAAGTTTTGAAGTCCAAGTATCTTGACTCATGTTTCGCATCATGTGACTAAATACCATAGCAATAGGGAACGATTTAAACTGAGTTGTCATTCTTGCCATTTCTCCCCAAAACTCGCCTTTAACTTTTCCTGCTGTAGTGTAATAGCGTGTATGTGCATCAGGTGTAATAACTGCCATATCGCCCTCTTTGTGGATATACTCTGATACTCTTATGGCTAAGTCTCTCGCCTCGATTATGCTTAGATCTGTTTTTTTGTGCAACTGTGCTATGTTCTCAATATCTATCAGGCCGCCATCAATAAGCTCTGACTTAGCCATATAATCCCAGTCTTTAGAGGTGATTCCGTTTTCCGTTAATCGCTTTTTCATATTCTTGTTTAGACTAGAAAAAGGCTTAGATAAATTATCCCCTATATTCCCCATTAGCTCCATTCTGAAAGAGGTTTTAAAACCATCAGTCCATACACCCATACCTGAGGCTCTTAATACAAGCTCCGCCATTGTTTGAGCCTTTCCGTGTGCCACCTCTCCAAACCTTGAAGTCATTGAGGCACTAGCATAATCCGCGATAACTCCTAAGCGTGTTGCTTGCACGTGTCGTTTGCTATTTGCCATAGTTGCAAAGCCACTTTTTACCGCTTTCATAACTGGCATACCGTTGTATCTTGATGTTTGTATCATAGTTGATAAATCAGTAACAGAAGATAAAACAGCACTTCCAAGCTTTGAGGCTGTTTGGATAGATCTAACTACGCCCCCAAACTGAGCGATTCTGTAATCTTTGGCATCTTTTACAATGAGGTTATCAACTTCACCTGATACCACTCTAAAGATCCCTGATAATTTTCGCTCTTTTGCATCAGTTAGACCATCTTTTTTTCTCACATAATCTATCATGTACTCAAAGCTTCTCTTTGGATTAGCTCCGTAAATTTCCATTAATGCGACATCGTTAGACATTAGCATAATATGGTCTTTCATGGCACTAAAAGGATCAGGGTTTCCGAACTCTTTTTGGTACTCGATCCAACTATCGGCATCTTTAAAGAATAACTCTCTGTGTTCTCTATGTGCATTGGCCTTAGCCGAACTAATACCCTTTGGCATTTTCCCTACTTCAAGCTTATTAAGACCACCACTGCTGATTGTTTCAAAGGTATGTTTTAAATATTCAGCTCTATCGATCTCAGCTACACCCATACGCTCCCAGTCAAGCTTATTCATGATGTTATCACTCCAAGCGTCAAGGCCTTTTTTGTGTAGGTTGAAAGCATTATGGCTTTGAGGTAAGCCCCAGTCATCAAGCTTTCTAATTGCTCCACCTGCACCATTAAAAAGCTGTCTCAACTCTTCTGCAATATCACCCCATAGTTTAGCAAACTCGCTTGCTTGTGTGTCCTCTGTTGATCCCTTTTTAAAGATCTCTCTTACTGTGTTATGGATAAGTTCGGTATCTTGTCTACGGCCTGCCATAGTTGTACGCATAGCGTGAATAGCATCAGCGAATTTGGCCTCGATCATTCCGCGTATGGCCTTGGATCTATACTCTACATTACTGCCTATAGATTTGCCTGTAACATCTTTTGTCATGGTTGAAAATAGAGCGTGATAACCGCCTTTAGGGTGAGAATCTACTAATTCGGTTAGGTTTTTGATTGCCTTAGCGTTAAGCCCTTTTGTAAAAGCATCTCTTTTTTTCTTATATTCTGCTTCGGCTAATGCTTTTTTAGTAGCCTCTTTAGGTGATACATTTTCGTTTAACTCTTTTTGGTAAAAGTCTTTAATGTCCTCGCCTGCGGATTTACTTAGCTTTCCCTCTTTTACGGCTTTATTGACACATGATACTAAGTCTTTACTCATAAGGCACAATCCAACATTTTATTAATAGTTTTTATATCGTTGTCTATTATATCTAATTCCTCTTTGAGAGTGGATTGCTTAGATATGATTTCTCCGTCCTCTTGTAATTCTCTATGTGCTACGATTGCGTCACTATTGTCTTTTGTAAAGCTTTCTACCTCTTGGTATTTAGCGTCAACATAGTCACTTTTGCCCTCTTTCTCAATGCGTAAATCCTCAAGCTTTTTGTGATCTTGCAAATCAATTTTTAAAGGCTCTTTCCCTACGCTTGGAGGTAGATCATCTGTGCCTGTTCTTTGCATAGGTACCTCATTTATGTCGTTTAGTGGGTTGTTTACGTATTGATCTTTGATTGTTGGAGCGTGACCCTCTTTGATGAATTCTTTGCCCTCTTTTTCAAGTCTTTCTATGATCTCTTTTTTTGCTTGATTGACGCTCTTTGAATCACTCATGGCCTCAGAAGTCCTAGCCTCTAGCCCCTCATCTATTTGTCTGCGTGCATCATGTAAGGCTTCAATGTGATCTGTAGTATCATCGAATAGGCTATCTCTGTTTATGGCTTCCATGTGATCTGCTAACTCTACGGCCTCAGCATCTCCACGCTCTTTAGCGTCCTGCTTGAATTTCTTTACCAGTGCAGGCGTAGCATCTACCACTATACTACCTGCACCACGAATAAGGCCACCTGCTAAAACAGATGCCCCACTCTCTATAAGTGCATCTCTTACGCTGTAATCTATGCCTATTTCATTTTTCCAGTCGTAAACCTGAGGTGCCGTTAAAGCCTCTAGCCCTATACCGATCTTTACTTCCTGTGCAAATGCCTTAGCTCCTGCGTGAGTAATAGCTTTTATGCCCTCTCCTACGATTTTAACTGGCGATCCAATAGCTAAAGATGCGGCTGTAACTGGATCTTGTAAACCGCCTGCCATAGTTCCGCCCATCTCTGCGAGCCATGACGTAAAGCCCTCTGTATTGCTTAGCCTCTTTTGCGTCTCTGTGTAATCTTTATAGGCCTTGGATCGTGCATCCTGATTAATCTTGGAAAGATCTCTAAAACCATTTTTAGCAATTAAATCATCGTAGCGTTTTATAGGATCGAGCATCATTTTGTATTTGCTGGCAACCCATTTGTAATGGGCTGTGTTTCCCTCGTACTGGTGTGTGTCTGCATTATAAATAAGCTTCCCATCTTCAATGACACCTCTTAGGTATCGCATATCGTGACTGTCAAATTTACGCTTGTATAGCTCTATAGTTTTTCTGTCTTGATCGTTATTTGTTTGACTTAAAAGTCTGTCAATTTCAATAACGCTTTCTGTATGCTTATAACTATCTTCCGAATCCGCATTACCTGAGGCAAGCATATTTTTGACTCCTGCGTTAAAAGTATCACCTAGTGATTGATAGCCTATGTTCTCGCCTGTCTCTTCGCTTTGAGAGGCTTTGTTATTAAACTCGTCCATATCTGCAAAAAACATGATCTACTCCGTATAGCTTAATCTAATCGGGTTGCCTAAACTATCTCGTAAAATGCCTTTGTCTGATTTAAAGCCGTAAACACCTTTTGATAAGTTGACGATCTGAAAATCCTCTTTTAAAGACTCTATAAAATCCTCATCAGATATGTTTTTGTTTACCCTGTCGTTAATTCCCAAGATGCTCTCACTGCCGATATTATCGAACCATTCCTCAAAATCGTCCTCGCTCATTCCGTGAACGGGCATAATTAGAGTGCTGTTATTGTGTCTATATGTTCCGCCCGTTACTTGCTTGATAGCTTTATTGAGTAAGCCCTCGTCAATGTCTGTTTTAGCATCTTCGCTGTCTTTAGCTAGTATTGCATAGACACTTTCAATAGAGGCGAAATAAGAATCTCTTAGACTTGTTTGTGTTGCATCCATTCCAGTTAGAGCGTTCCCAAGTTCCGTTTGATATGTGAGGTTGAACCCTTTAGGTTTCTTGTACTCTTTGGCACTTTTTAAGCGTGTGCCGTTAAGGATCATTTCACTAGTAGCATCTTCACCCTCTAAAGATAAAGCACCTGCTATACTAAACTCTCCCCACCCTTTTTTATTTAGTTGCTTAAAGGTTGCCATAGCTGTACCCTTAGGTATCTTTCGTGCGTTTTCTAAGCCTTGGAGAGTAGAGATAGATTCTAGGATTGATTGTCTGTTATCAATCGTCATGTTAGGGAATCTCCCTGCTAGGTCTGTTAGCTCTGTGTCGCTAAAAGCTCCGCCTACAACTCCGTATGTCTCATAGGTCTTATTGTATGCGTCAATACGTGACATTAACGAGCCTTTGAAGTTCTCAGGACTTGATGTGTCAAGTGGTGCTAATTCATCAATATAACCATGATTTAAAGCTACTTGCAAAGGAGATTTCTTTAAAAGGGCTTTATCTTTGTTTAGAGATCCCCCTAGCCTTTTTAGTAAAACTTCTGCTCCCTCAGTAGTACCGCCTTTAGTTTGTTTTCTTATATCAATAATAGCTTGCTCTAGTTGTTTTGGTGGTAGATCTACGTAAGCACTTATAGCATTATATACTCTTGAAGCTTCGTGTAATTCTTGCTCGTATTTTGTACCCTCTGCCTCTCTAGTGATCTCGCCTATATTGGCTAAAAACTTACCTTGATGGTACATCTTAACGGCTTCATTTACATTGTGCTTTAACGCTTGATCTGAGGCTCTTAATCGTCCACCCTCTAAACTTCTCGCTCTTGATAGATCTTGTCTTAACTTTGCTTCAATAGATTCTCTTTGCTTAACTGAAATATCTTTGTGTGTTTTGCCTGCAAAGTCGTTAATGTTTTTCTCAGCTCTCACAAAGTCTTTTTTCTCTAAGAGGCGATCATTAATCCCCATCATAGACCCACGAATAGATGTATACTGGATCTCGCTTAATTTATCTTTGTACTCTTTTTCATCTATAAGACCGTCTGATAGTTGAGCGTCAAGGCTTGTCTTTGCAAAATTGTATGTGGTAGCCGATTGAGCGAAATTACCCTCATAATTAAAGTCTGACAAATTCTTTAGGTCGAACTTGTAAGAGTTATCAAGTATTGTCTTTTCGCGTTCTTTTTGCTTTTTAAAATAGCGTGATTGTAGCCTAGAAGAGCTTGCCGATTCAATAGAGGCCAAACTTACTGAGAGATCGCCCCGTAAAGATTCAGGGGCATTTTCTAGGGCTTTCTTTTTGTAGGCTCCGAATGCCTCTTGAAAACCCAGCGGATTATCTTCGTGCTTATCATATAGTTCTTTCGCATAACTTGTAGCATCTATGTTAGTCTGTTTAAACATAAGGCTAGACATTCTACGATTGAATGACTCATTATAGTAGCCGTTATCTTCTCTTAATCGCCTACTGTTCCCGCCGTCTGCAAAAAGTTTGCTTGCTTCGTTGCCTGCGTCAATCTGAGCTTTTTTTATCTGTTCAGATCTTAGAGTTCCTGCGAACTGGCCTAATTTTTTACTTAGTAGGCTCATGTCTTGCTGTACGTCCTGAGCTATGCCCACCTGTGCAGAAGATACATCAGTTTTTATTTGCTTGCCTTTATAAATAGGAATAGCCATATCTAAATGCCTTTACCTGCAAATGTAGAGCCTGCTTTTAAAGCACCCTTACTAAACCCTGTTGTCAATGCTCTGTGGCCTCTCGCTCTTAGTCCTGCCGCCTTAGCTCTACCTTTAGCACGGATCATTTTTTTCTCTCTCTCAAATTGTGTGAGGCTTTGCTCTGTGATCGCTTTAGCGCTTCCCACGCCTGCGGATACTCCACCTGCTCCAAACATAACAGCCTGCATAGCCATAGCTTCGTTTAGATCTTCCATGCGTGAGACTTCATCTGATAGTGCGTCCAGCTCTGATTGTTTAGCGAGGGCTTTCATCTCTCTTTTTTTTGCTAGACCTGCTCCAACTTCTGATAAAAACTGCATTGTACCTACTACAGCCTGTGCCTTTCCTATTGCCATGATGCCCCCTTTAAAATTCTAACTCTATATCAATATTTCTCAACGTGAATGGTAGTGGATCTTTTTGAGTTATTTCTACGTCCACAATTCTACCATATCCTAGTAAGTAAATCTCTTTTATGCCTGTAAATGGATCGGGTGATTTATCCAGCGTTAAGACTAGCTTTCTGTCACTCATAAAAGTATCTTGAATGTAAATACCTAAAGACTCGTATATGTTAAGAATAACTCTCACCACTCTTTTTCTTAGGTTGATATTAGCCCCGCCTTGAAGATCTACATTTAGAGGTAATGTTTTAATCCCAACTGGATAGTCTAGGCCTACATCAATTTTATAAGCACTTCTTGGCAAAACGGCTTTATTTGCGTTGGTTGCCGTTGAGGTTAGGTTAGTATCGCTTTGTATTGCTGTTTCAAGTACCAATCTGTAATCATGGCCTATCATAGCGTCTACGGTGTTAGTCTGTAACTCTGTTACGTAAACCCCTGTTGAAATGTCCGTAAATACTACATTACTGCCATTAAATACAAGATTGTCTCCACCAAATGTCACGTTGAAGGTTATTGGCTCAATTCCATCTAGAGTGGTGTTATGATCGGTATAAGTACCCTCTTCTATTTTCTCAATGAAATAGTAAGGCATTAAGTCCGTACCGATACGCTCCACCACAAAGTAAATATCGTTTCCTGAAACTGTTACATCTATGAATTTACCCTGAGTATCCCAGTGGCTCCAACCTAAAACGCCCTCATGTCTCATTGAATTCATAACCGCTACTGTTCCATCGTCATTTACAACTACTAACAAATCACTCACGTCTGTAGCTCTAGCTTTAACCGTCATAATCTCTTTTACGTTCTTAATTAGATGAGAACTCATTAAGGCGATATTTTGAGAGATATAAGCTCCCTCTTCGTCTGCGTATAAGTGCTGTCTAACAGTTGATCCGCTTTCATCTACGTAATAAGTTGCCCCATCTATAATAGCAGGCCTAATACGTTTCGCTCCGTATCTCGTCTGCTTTTTCCAGTTACTATCTGTAGGTAATGGTATCTCTGTTTTTTGTATAAACTCTGAGCCAGTAGTAAAAAGTTGCAAGTCACGTCCTGATACTATCCCAGTAATCGCGTTAAATTCGTCATCATCTATAGTGTTAAAGATTGCTTTGTCTGCTTCTTGTAGGCCTAAATCGAAATTAAAGAAGTCATTAACAACCGAAGCCCAAACAGTGTTAGGCATATCGGTACTGCCACCGATCCAAAGACGGCCTTTATGAAAGGTTAATGTCTTAGGATAGCCACGTGTAGCACTCCAAACAGGCTCCGCCACTGTGTCAAATGTGTGCGTAGGAATATTAGTTAAGTCTACCGCTGAATGAGTCCATATTGTTTCATTAGCACTGTCTCTAATAATTTGGCCTAGAGGGTGTTTTTCGTGAGCTATAAGGACTGTATCGGCTGATTGAATATAATCAAAGTCTCTTAGTTCTTCTGCCGTCCATGTTCCTATACTTATTTTAGTCATTGGCTCAAAATCGGGTAATCTAACTACGCTTACATAGCCTATTGATCCCTCTAAGCTAAACGATAATAAGTATCTTTGGTCTACGTTGAAAGAAAAGCTCTCAATGCGTATGATTTGTTTGTCTGCCTCGTTGGATACGTTAGAATAATCAAGGATCTTTTTAAGGCCGCCTCTGCGTCGAACGCCGCCATGAGGCATGATAACCACGTTTTTAGCCTGAGCTAAAGCTTGATAATATTTCTCAATGTCAACGCGACCATGTAGAGTAGGTGCTATCTCACCTGAAGTAAAGGCCGATTGTACTATATGTGATTTCATTTAGCCTCTAACACTTATGGTAGGATACATAGATGGACTTTGCCCTAGTTGGTTGGTAGGGGTTGCTACGCTATCCTCATATCTTGCACGGCTAAACTGCTTCTCAAATCTCTCAGCATAAAACTGAGCCTTAGTAGCGTTACCAGTAATAGGGATCGCAAATTCTGAGGCTAAAAAATACTCTAGTGTCTTAGTGAACCATGCAGGAAAATTACTCTCACTAGCCCTAAACCCATACTCAATAAAGATATTATTATCATTTGAGTATAAGCGATCTCCGATAATGTCATAATCTATAGAGCTTGTTTTTTCCAAGAATAGATAGTCATTAGGTAGATAAAAAGAGTATTTCCAGTTATATAGTGGCTTCTCTGCTGATCGTGAGAGTTGAGCTTGTTTCATAGTGAAACGCCATCTATGTAGTGTCAAGATGTTTTCTAGTGAACTCTCGTAGAGTGCCTCTGCGGTGTCTGCCCCTGCCCCTGCATCGTTGAGGCTGTTGATCGGTGCCGCTCCGATAAGGACTAAAGCACTTGAAATAATCTTTAATTTACTTGTATTACCTGCCATCTTAGCCCCTCATTACTTATGAGATACCCCCTAAGGAGTATCAATAAATTATGCTAACGCTACTGATCGAACCGTAACACCTGCTTGGCTTGAAGTTACTACAGAGCATAGCACTTCACCATCAGTACAAGCTGTCAAAATGAAATCACCTACATTTAAAACATCGTATACTGGCAAGAAATAATCAGCCGCCACTGTGAGTAGTTTTGTGGTGTCTGACGTTGCCGTGTGTAATGTCGGGTTTGCCGAACCATTACCTAAAGAACCAGTTGAAATTGCACCTCTTGTAAATGCCATAGTAAAACCTTTTTATTTATTATACCGAAACTTTTACGCTTCGGTAGTTTGAATTTTAATAACGCCCTCGTTATCAATGATACAAGCACCTGCTTTAAAGATACCATTTGATAACCATGAAGATTTATGAGCAATCCAGTCAACACGTGTTTTAAAGTCGATACCTACGGCTTGGCCTACGGCTTGCTTATCCCACGCAAAGTTGTCACGAACTGCTCCTGCTTTAGGTAGACCACCCTCGCCACGTGAACCGATCATAATGAAATTGAAACCTAGAAGATTTTCAACTTTACCAGTAGTTAACGCTTTAAGAGTTGTATAATCAGCACTTGTTAGCTGAGAATCATTAAGTAAATCTGCTTTACCCTGAGCCGAAATTGTGAAGTATCGGTCTGTATCTTCCACCTCTAAATCGTCAAAACGCTCTTGTGCCGCGATTAACTTAGCAAGATTAAGACCTGTTCCTGCACCACCGACATTAGTGTCAATTAACATTCCCTCGCCCTCAGCAGGTGTAGCATTGTAAGTACCACTAACTAAAGCGTTGATCTTCATTTGATCGTCACGACGCTCTAAAGCTTTAGAAATAGTTTTTGCTAACTCTTGAACTTCATCAATGTTTACTTCTGCTTTATTGTAAATATCTGTGTACTCAGGTGCTTCCCAGTCTGTTAATACACAAGTCGGGCGATTGTGAGTAATATCCATTGGTGTAACATCGCTTGATGGTGCAGTACGCTCTGTAGCCATACCTTTACCCATTTGTGAAAACTTGTAAGTGTCAGCAGTAACGCCAGTGATACGTCTAGTTGTACCCATTAGCTTACCGCCACCTTGATACGCGTGTTTTACCTCGTTATCAAACTGTGTTAGAGCTTGTTTGCTTAGTTCTAAACTCATTTGGAGTCCTTTTTGATTTTAATAAGTTGTGTTGTAAGCTTTTAGGTGTCCGCCACAAAAGCGGGTTAAATAGCTTTACGCTAAATAATCCCTACTTTGTGAGGCTCATAAGAGGTGTCTCGGTAAGTAGTTTATATTTACACTAGAAAAATTCTAGCATAAGATTAATTTTAATGCAAGTGGTTGTATAAAACTTAATCAATCTACTTGTAAAAGTTGGAGAATTTTGCATCAACGAACTTTTTGTATTCAGGGTCGGTACTCATTCTGCGATCACCATTTTTATCTACAGCCATTTGCAACTCATACAGGCTCTCTGCTGTGTCTTGCGTGTTTCCTAATGGCACTTGATCGCCTGCGACTTTTGTTTCTTTAGTTAAACTGATAATATGCTCCATAACTTTAATATCATCAGCGGTTCTCATATTATCCAAAAAAGTATCACTTAAGCCCTCAGGTAAATTCGCCCTTCCCCAATCTGCAATATTATTGATACGTGCTTCGGCTTTATCTCCTAGTGCATCTACCTCCATCTGTTGAGCCATGTCATAATACTCAGATTGAGCCTCATTATACATAGAAATAAGACCATTAAATAGATCATTGTTCATGTTATTTTCACGCGCTAAAGTTTGCAACTTTTCAAAAAGAGGGTTTTCAGCGTCATACTCTACACCTTCATCTATTGTAAACTCATCAGGTGAACCAGTGAAGCCACCAAAGCGTTTTTCTAGTTCGTTATAAGCCTGCGCTTGATCTGATACTGTTGTATACTTTTCTTTAAACCATTCAGGGCGTTCGCCTGCTCCTGCCGTACCATCGGCATAATTCCACCCACCAGTGATTTCTATTCCGCCCTCTGTGGGTGCTGTTTCTGTTGTTTGGGTTGATGCGATTTCTTCACTCATCAAGTATCCTTTTGGTTTTATTTTTGCATATTGCAAACCAGTAGCCCCCTAAAGAGCCACTATTTAAAATATGGTTTTTTCAAACGATCCGTAAGCACTATGTACCTTAAGTGTTGTGTCCGCACTTGCTGTAGCGTATAGTTCAATATAGTCTGTAGCTACAAATGATTCTGTAGAGACTTTAACAATCTGAAAGGCTGTAGCCCCTTGGCCTGAGATTGTAACTGGTACCCCAGTAGGTGAACCATTTTTATAGAGATCCCACGTAATATCTACATTTGAAGCATAATCTACTAAGGCATCTAGGCGTATCTTAAACAAGCCATTAAGTGTAGCTGTGGCTCTTTGTGTTACCACATAACCCGAAACGCCTACGCCTGCCTCTACTACTTTGGTATCAAAGAGATTTACTTTTGCAGGTGTGTCGGCTATTAGTGACTGAGGCGCTATGTTAGCACCTCTCATGTTTGTGATTCCTACTTCTTGTAAGGACGGATCTTTAAGTTCCGATTTTACAGGTACGGCCTCATTGACTGTTGCACCGCCTATCTGAATATTGGTAATTGCACCACCTGAAAGTATCGCTTGTAATTCTGTATCAGCCATTATCATTCCCTTTTGATTGTTGAATAAAGCCTAGAATATCACGAACTAATGAAGCTCGACCCTCTCTAATGCCTATCTGTATTTGTGTATCATTAGCCATAGCGATAGGACGCGTTAGACACTTGTCGATCAAGTCTTTTAAAACAATTTGGCCTAGTTCGCTTTCAAAGATTGCTCTATAATTTGAGGCCATGACATTTTGCTTTTTATACCATGCCTCTTGCTCACTGAGAGCGTCGGACGGCTTTTGATTCTTGTAATCTGCTGTGTATAGGTGACTTGCTAAATTCACTGCTTATCTCCTTGTTCTGCTTCCATTTGTGCTAACTGAATAGCCTCAGCTCTTGCCTTGGCTTCCGCCTCGGCTCTTTCTGCCTTTTCCTCTTCTGAGTATTGGTAATTCTTAGGAACGCCAGTAGTTCTTACAAGATTTTCCACTACGTTTGAGTAGTTAATTTCTTTCTGTGCAATATCAGGCGGTAGCATCTGCATAAACTGTCCAAATGTTGAAGTGCTTTCAAGCTCTTCAATGTCTTGTCTGCGTGCCATAGGAGAGGTAAACTTAATTGTAACTTCCTTTCCATCCACTTTAATAGGTGCGATCTTGCCTGCCTTAGTGAGAATGCTTACAACACGTGTTAATAGTTGATCTAATAGCTCAGTTTGTAAGCGTCCAAAGGCGCTCGAAGATGTGGCATTTAAGTCCTCATTTCTAATGCCCATTTCTGTAGCGCTTCTCACTGGTGTTTGGTCTATTTGTCCGAATGGCTGAGAATATAGATAGTTTCTAATGTTGTCTCTTAGATCATTGATACTTAATTGTGTTAAATCAAAGTTACCGCCCATAGGCAAAGGGGCTAAAGTTGGGTTTCCTGTTTCGTTACTGTCTACTGGAATGAGAGATCTTGGCTCAATACGTATCCCGAAAGGGTTAACTACACCATCATTTCTAACAGTGTATGCACCTGCTGAGGCTAAACCTGCGTTGTCAAGATTCATCCTAACGATCTCATTAAGTGACTTAATGTCGTGAATAAGAGTCATTACGCGGCCTCTTCCAAGTGTTTCACCTGCTATTACAGACTCACGAAACACAATCCAAGGTGACGTTTCAAGTGTCTCTTCGTACATTTGAAACTTATGTTTTTCGCTAAAGAGGATACTCATAAAGCTTCCATCATCGGGGTTATACACTACGCCCTCGATTAGGTTTACCTCTTTGAGTGGATCTTCTTGTAGCATTTTTTGCATAACATCATTTAGTTTAGCTTTAGGCCAAATCTGATTAATGTCCTGCACTGGTACACATAACTCACGCCATACGTTTTTAACAATACCTTGGTTAGTGCGTTCAATCATAACCTCAGACAGTGAAACACTGCGAAAGTTTAGAGATGATTTCTCGCTGTCACTCTCTTCACAAATAAGTACGCCAGTGCTGATTGACAGATCTAAAAAGCACTCATGTACTTGCGTTGAAAAATTAGAATGGTTAAGGTGATCGAAAATAATATCCGTTACCTCTTCTAACTGCTTGTTAACTCTTTCTACTTCGTCTTTTGGTATCTCTGAGCCTGCTTCAAGTTTAGCCCAGTGTCTCCAAGGTGGTACAAGTTGTGATTGCATACGTGAGGCGAATTTTTCAACGCCTACTACTGCCGTACTATCAAAAACATACTGGTGCTTCTCTGCACCTGTTGTAAACTCGTCAAAGGTTTGTTTGTGAGGGATAGTGTATCTATAGCACTCTCTTAGATTGCTTTCCCATAATGTTTTAGTAGAGCGTGCCTTTTTGACACGCTTAATCATGTTATCAATATTATAAGGCATTAGTTAGCCTTTGTTTTTGTTTTCGCCTTTGGCTTTGCTTCCTCTTTAGGTTTAACCGCCTTGGCCTTAGTACATTTACATTCAATGCCTGCAAAAGGCTTATTTGGATGGATCTTAATTGTTTCGCCACACTCTGAACATTTAATCGCTGTGAAGTTAATACTTGTATACATTTTGGTTTCCTTTTTATAAAATACCGCGCTCAGTGCCTTTAACACTGCCACTTAATAAGCCCCTGCGCCCTTGTCGACTTCTGAGCATCCTCTTTTTGCGTTCTTCCATAGCCGTTTGAGCTTGACTTTGTTGCTCTCTAAGTAAAGCCTCTTGCTCGCCTTGAGCTTGTTCCGCTTCCCTACGTGCTATACGTTCACGGCCTCCCTCAATTACTCCCATAGATGCAACGCTTCCAACATCTCTAAATGTCTCGCCTTGGAGTACATCGCCCTCGAAACTCTTAGCCCCAGTCTTAACGCCTTTTTCTATTTTCTTTAATGGATTACCACCGCCCATAATAGCCCCTTGATTAATTTTTATGCACTAATTGTATCATAATATAAGCATAAAAAGATTATCTTCGATTTGCTTAGAGTGGTTAGGGTATAAGTCTTTAATATCTGTCGCAAAATAAGTATCACGATTAGACGTTCTCTTTACTGTCTCATAGAGTGCTTTCCTCCCTTTGTGACTACCATCATGCCAAGCATAATAAACAAAGTTGTATGTCTCTTCAAAAGCCAAGCATAAAAAGAACTCTTTTTGTGATCCTAAAAAATTGTAATGCACTGTATCTAAATACTCGCCAAGATCCTTTAACTCCATCTTGGTGTGTGCGAACTGAAAGAACTCTATCTCATCTTTATCGCCCATAACCGCCCCCTGCCTTTATAGTTCCCGTAGGCATAGATGCGTGTTGCATTCCAACTCTCGCCCTAACTGGAAATAGTTTTGATGTTAAATAGCCCAGTGCATCTATACCTTTGTTGTCGTGTCCGTTTTTCTTGTCGGGTAGCTTTGTGTTTTCATCATAGGATTGTTGCTCTACTGCTTTGGTGAGCTTAGGGCATTTGTTTACGTTTACAAATAGCCTACGTTCACCCTTTGAGTTACTAAAGAGTGTGTTCATGCTATTAACGCGATCCATAATAGCAGGGTTTGAAGTGTTAGCTCTGATCGTAAACCCTGCTTGCTTAAGTAGGTTGATGTCTGAGGTGTTGGCCTGTACTGTCTTTCGTGCGTTTCCTGCACTATCAGGATAGCATACAACGTTACGCCCTTGATATTTAAGAGATAAAGTTTCAACCAGTTCAGGCGTGTCGAATAGATCTACATACTCAGCTACGGCATAAACCTTTTGATCTTTTACTAAACAGACGATAGCACTCATGGCACTAACATTGAAGTCAATACCCACATGAATATCACTTATTGAATCATCTTCCATAGCTGTATCATTGAGGGTTCGATCAAACTGCGTGTAAACTGTACCACTTGTAAGGTTAGTAAACTCTCCGTTTAAGTAAGCATCGATCAACTCAGGCGGATACTGTGATCTCATTGTATCAATATAATCTTGTGGCAAGTGGTAGTTGTCTGTAGTCTTAGCCTTAATAAGTCTCTTTGTTTCGTCTGCCTCTTCAATGAAGATACGATACATAGCACGAAAGCCCTCAGGTGTTGACACAATAACCATTTGACGAACTTTACCTACACGTATACGTCCAAGTAGCTTAATATAAGCGTTATAGGCAAGTTCAGGTTTTGCTGTGTCGAACTCATCTAGAACCACCCACGCGGCATTGATACCGATTAGTCTTTCGTACCCCTCCATACTTTTACAAATAATGCGAGTCTCGACCCCTTTTATTGTGCAGTAAAAAATACTCTCCCCTGATTTGAACTCATAAGGAATATTAAAAAATTCAAGTGCTGTTTTCAATTCAGGGATAAGAATTTGTGTGAGTAAAGGAAAATTCGGCTCACAAACTATACCATCATAACCAATATTATCCATAGCCAATAATACCGCTTTTCTAGCCACTACATAGGTTTTCCCAGCTCCATAACCGCTTGTTAAGCCTAGTATCCTAGTTGACTTATCCATAACTAAGGCATACTGGTGAGGTAACAAATTTAGTGGTTTAATCATAATCCGTGAATCTCGCTAAATTCCAACACTCTATTGGCTCCAATTCTACAAGCCCTTGCTTCCTCTAAATTGTCAAAATGACCTAAAAATATCTTTCTATTGTCTGTTTTTACGCTAACCTCATATCTTTTATATTTGTTACTATAAGACACTCCATTTATCCCAGTGCTGTTGTTGGATTGTAGTGCTTTATTCATCTTATTATCTCTTGACGTGCCTACTTTTAAATTGCATATTCTATTATCATGCTTGATTTGGTTTAAGTGGTCAACTTCCATTTTATCGTCTATTTTCCCATAGGTATAGATGATCGCTAATCTGTGGGCTAAGTATCTTTTGCCTTTAACTGAAACCCTTACATAACCCAATTTGTTTCTATTATGTATTTCTTTGTTTGTTTTGATGTATGTAAATATTCCAGTGTCAGGGTTATATCTTACTGTCTCTTTAATATCATCGATCAACATGGAACTCCTTTAGAACCATTATACCGCATTATCTTTTTTATCCTCTATTATATGCACTATAGTTTCTCTGTCTTGGCTTTCTTTTTCCGCCTTGTATGTCTCTGTAACCCCTAGCATCTGCTTTCTATTGGCCTCTGTTGTTTTTGAGATCGCCATAAGATTCGGCAACTGCCCTACAAGTAAGCTCTTATCAACCGTGCCATCTGAGAGTGTTGCTGATTCAATGATCCCCTCTTGAGCCATGTTGATAAGTTCTTGGTTTTCTATAGTGGAGTTATTAAATAAATTGAGGCTTTGAGCCATAGTTAGGTATACCTCATCATAGGCTCGCTTTTCCGCTTCTGTGAACTCGCTTTTTTTCGCTTTTATTTCATTCCCTATTATAGTATTAGTAATTTCACGATCTGCAAGCTCTGTTATCTCGCTTTTTTTAGCCCCATGCTCTTTAGTTATTCTACGTACTGCTGTTTCACCGCAACCTACCTTTTTAGCTATGGCTACATTAGATAGATCGCCTTTTTTGAATAGGGCTATTATTTCGTCTTTTTGTTCTTGTGATAGCGCCAATTGATTACTACTTTTTGTTTAATTGAGCTTCTACTACTTTATAACCATACTGGCACGCCATAGAGCAGTGAAGATACATCATGCGTTTAATATTATGTGTAGTTCCTGCACGTTCAGCAAGCTTAAAACCGATTAGGTTACAGTTAGCGTCTTTGAACTTATGAGCCTTACCACATTGCTTGTACTCAGCTCGTAAGAGTTTGTTAATCTCTTTTTCAATGTTGTTGGCCTGTAGTGAAAAAGCCATTAGTAAGATAATTAAAGTTTTCATTACTTGCCCCCTTTAAAGTAGTCCATGTACTCTTTTAGCTTGGCTTTGTTTCCACATACTACAGAGCATAGAAAATACATATCTTGATAGTTTTTACGCTCTTTTGTTGAATGTTTTTCTGCAAACCCTGTAGCGACTTTGTAGCACTCACCAGTCTTACACTCTGCACAACCCTTAAGATCGCTTTCTATTGTTGCGTTTAAAGCGGCTAAACTTAATGCGATCATTACTAATAACTTTTTCATGGTAGCCTCCTATTTATTTTTTTTGGCTTCCTCTTCGTTCTCTTTTTTCTGCTGTTCCATGATTCGCTTCCAAACCTCTTTTTCGCTATCTGAATCAGCACTCCGCCCTCTTAGACTGATACCGCCTAATTTACTGTTACGTTTGTTAGTCTTGCTCTCTTTTACTTTATATGCTGTGTTGTACGCCATTTTTTCCACCTTTTTTAAGTTGGTCTATATCATAGCGTAAAGATGCACACTCTTGGTTTAACCTTTTTACCTCAGAATTTGCGATCTCTAAGGCTTGGTAAACTTTTAAGAAGCTTGCCTCTAAGTCTTTATAGCTTGGCTTGCTTCCATCAGGACGTTTGGTTTTTTGTTTCGCCATATAACCTCCTATACTCGCTTATTAGCATATTAACAACTTGAGCCCTTGGCATATCCAGTTCTTTAGACAGTTTTGTTAGTTTGTCGTAAACTGGCTTTGATAAATTTACTTGCATAATAAACCTTTTTTATATTTCCAAAGAATACTCTATACTTACTTTAGAAATACTTAGGCCTATATACTAATACCCTTTTTGATAAGGTATTCTATAGATCGGCTTTAAAGGCTTTTTGCACCAAGGACACACTTTGGTATCTAAAAACTCTTTTTTGCACGTATGGCACTTGTAAACTGGATTTATACTATGCATAACGATAGGCTACCAGTGCTAGTATATACATGATCGAGAAGATAATAATTTTACATTCATCCTCATTAAACATAAAAGCATTGTATCACCTTTTTTTATCAAGTGCCATTCTATTCGCTCTTTCGTGCTTTAACTTATGAAAAAACTCTGAGTTCTCTTTTCTGTCTTTTCTTGCTTTTAGGTAGCACCCGTCACATTTCTCTTTTGATATACTGGCCTTTGTTATTAGGCATCCGCACTCGCATGATTTCATTATTGATCCTTTGTATCCCAGTTATACGCTTTAACATAAATGATCCAAAGCCCATCTTTAGATTTTTCGTGTTTACGCTTTAACTGTCTAAAAGCTTCTATCGTGCTTTGTATCTGCTTGCCCTCTTTGTGAAAGTGTTTAGCTATGACCTTATGATCTATGTTTTCGTTTTTCATGTTTTGCTCCTAATTTGATTAAGCAAGGCTTTCGCCTTACTTATACCATTCTTTACTATTTGATTTGTTTTTATACATATCTAAACAATCACTTCTTTTTTGAGGCTTGTTAAGATTAACCCTTACGTATTTTTGATCGCCTCTTGATTTTGCATAATCAGCTACTTTTTCAGCCTCTGCCATGTTTTCACATTCATAGATATAGCGAGCTTTTTTACCCTCTGCCTTACCCCAACCACTTAAGAAACCGTCAATCATTACAACATAGTACATTTGAACTCCTTTATTTTTTAACTGTTAACAGTATAGCAAGTTTTCTTTGGGAATGTCAAGTAATCTTGTAAAGAATTTGTAAATTTATTGCTTTTTGACTTTTTTTAGGTGTTTATGGTTGCCTATTAAAACGCTTATAGGATAGATATTATTGCTTTTTTCTTGATTGTGAAGTCTACATAGGAGTACGCCATTGTCTATTGTTGTCGGGTATCCCTTGGAATAAGGGTAGAAATGATCGAACTCTACTGAGTCTTTATCTCTGCCGTATGGCTTTAGCTTGATTCTGCATATCTGACATATGCCTTTATCACGCTCCCATATAATATTTTTTTGGTAGGAATTGAAATACCTTTGAGGCTTGCCTTTGCCCCATGTGAGTATAGGGAGCAATAAGAGGATTAAGATAGATGCTATTATTTGATTCATTCCACTTCCTTTAAAATCTTTTCGTTAAACTCTCTAGCTTTTATAACTGCTGTGTATCGCTTTAAATCTCTATGCTTAGGCTCTACACTACAAATCAAAGCTTTTTCACGATTACAACACTTTATTTTCTTTTTGGCTACTACTTTTTGTAGGAACTTGTAGAAAAATCCTAGTTCGCCATAAAGATACTTAGTGCTGTGTTTCATTTTGCTTCCATTGTTTATATACCGCTATAACCCCTATCCCTATTACAGATAGAATGTTTAGGAGTTCGTATTGTACTGGTGTCATGATTTGTCCTTTGTCTTTTTCCATTCTTCCATGCTAAAATATCTCAGAATTTTTTCAGCATAATTTTCACCTTTTATAATCCAAGCGATTATCCAAATAGGAAAGGTCAATACAACCAACAAAAAAACGAAAGTTCCTATAAATTCCATTAATACAAAAAGTAATCTACTTTTCATGATAAAGCCTTTAACTGCCCTTTTAACTCTGCTATCTCAATGTCTTTTTTAAGCATAGCTTCGTTGTGTCGTTCGTTGGCTAGTCGCTGAGTGTCTAAATCACTTTCTATAACTCGTCCTCCCATTACTTGCATAAGTTCTCTTTCGCTTCTCTTTGCTTTGGATGCTACTACCCTTAGATTTTCGTTTGCGTTTGCTATGTTTTTTTCTACATTAAATATTTCATAGCTCATTGTTTATCCTTTACCTCTTGTAATAAGTCTCTATAGCTGTTTCCGTGAACTATTGAACAAACCAAAGACCTACTTATGTTATATTTTTCTGCTAACATTGGCATTGTAATTTTATGAGGCATATATTCATTTCTTATTGCAACAACAACTTCATCACTAACTGTTCTTTTCTTCTTCCAGTTCTTCGTTGTAGCTTTCTTTTGTTTTTCAGATGGCTTCCTTAGATTTAATCTAAAAGCATGATGTGCGTTTTGAGATGGCGTACACCACTCAAGATTACTTAATTCATTATTTAGTTTATCCCCATCTTTATGGTTTATGTGAGGTTTGCCATCAATGTTTTCAAGTAGAGTATCGGCTATTAACTTATGAACATTCTTTGTTTTTCTTATGTTGTTCTTACTTAATGAGACGTGTAAATACCCTGCATTGTTTGTTGTTGGTCTAAGAGTTGTATGTTTCAATCCATTTGCTCTATTTGGGTATGACACAATATTCCCATAAGATGTCGCATAATACAAACCTTCGTAACCTTTTATATCTTTCTTAATCATCTGCTCTCCTTATTGTGACTTTTTCTAGTTCTGCTATTGCGTTGTAAACACCTCTTTGTGTATGTCCATCAATTCTTAAATCAGATAAAGCATTATCTACACCCTCTTTAAGTGCTGATAGTTCGGCTTGTAAATTCCCGTTAAGCTGTTCTAGTCTTGATGTTTCTTTAGTGTACTTTGTATGTAAATTTGATAGTTCGGCTTTGAGTGACTCAATCTGCCTAGTTAATTGAATATTTAATGGTGTAACGTGCAAAGCCTGTAGTCGAACTTGTATATCGAGTAGCTTCTCGGCTAAAGCTTCTTTGTCATTGTTAAGCATTAGCTCGTTAATTTCGTCTGTTCGATTCATTGTTTATCCTTTTTGCCATATTCGTTTGCATCATCGACACTATAATTTCCGTAAATAGTTGAGTCGTGATGATGATGTTCTAGTATCTTGTGGGGTCGTGATAACTCATAAATTCCAATCGTGATTACTGCTGTTAATATGGCGATCAATAAACATATAATTACCCATAGTAGATTTACTTTCATAACATATCCTTTTATAAGTTTAATGTAACATTATGAGTTGTAGTGTGTTGTTTTAGTTCATGTTTAAATGAAAAACATAAAGCTTCCGCTACTGTCTCTTGCTTTATTCCAAAAGTTACTGATAACTCACCGCCATTTGATGTAATTGTTAGTTTATAATCTTGTTCTTTGTACGTTGACAATACACCTTTTAAAAAGTTATTGTAGTCTTTTAGTCTTTTCTCTTGTTCAGAAGTCATAATACAACTCCTTTTGTTGTTAATACAAATGCGGTGATTACCGCCACTAATGCTAAGAACGCTAACATGATTGTTATAGGGTCAAGCCATTTCATCACTTCTCCTTATCTAGTTGTTTCTCTAGTGCTTCAACTCTTTTTAGTAAGTCCTCTTTTTCTTGTTTCTCTTTTCGTAGTTTATTTACGCAAGGGGTACAGGTATAATAAGATTCAAACATATCACGTTGTACTGTAGTTTCTTTGCCACATCGAGGACATTTTGGGTTACTAAATAATCCCATCACTTCTCCTTTTCAATTAGCTCTACTTTAAACAAAGACCATCTTCCATCTTTTAGATACTTATTTCCGTAACAATCCTCGTATAGATTGACGGATTTACCTGACACTATATCAACAAACCTAGTTTCAATAAAGTTAAGCGTTAAATAGCTTATTAAACCTCTCATTTCACTTCCTTATATAGTGTGTATGCCTGTGATTTTACACAAAGACTGTTCAATCATTTCAAAATTACAATAACTTCCACCCTTAATGTTTTCAACACACACTGTAAAATCTTTAAGTATAACTACTCTTGTTTCATCAGGATTATTTTCATCAAAGTTAGAAAATCCTTTATCTAAATCTTTGAGTAGTAATCTATCTCCACCATTCCCATCACTACTAAGGCTTGCAAAGATAGGTGTACCTTCTGAGTCGTTCATACCGCTATTTGTGAAGTGGATAGCTAGGGTTGAGGGGTCAACCATTGTTAAAAACACTTTGTTTATATCAACACTAGAACCGTAGTACCCCCTAACTTGTAATCTATCTGACTTAACTAGGTTTTCTGCGTTAGCTATACACTTGTGGACTTTGCCACCAACATTACTAAGTACGTTAACTAAATCACCTTGCACCCACTCATCAGAGTCTATTTTTTTAGCTCTGTAAATTGTCTCTACTTGCATCACTTCTCCTTCAATTAACTCTCCATTATCAAGCCTTTGAGCTTGTGCTAGTAATGTTTTCATTGTTTATCCTTTTGGTTTATAAAAGCTAGTAAACATATAATCATTACGCTTTAGCTTTTCGTTCGGTCTTG
>Ga0316207_10001109_pt1 | contig 35669 bp, 40 predicted proteins | sample 6weekpyrite_MG_FD_204943 | JGI IMG/M metagenome (GOLD analysis project Ga0316207, IMG submission 204943) | Microbial mat bacterial communities from mineral coupon in-situ incubated in ocean water Damariscotta River, Maine, United States -... | ecosystem: Environmental > Aquatic > Marine >... | reverse complement strand
AGCCTTGACGATTGCGTTGACCTTGCCTGTCTTACGAACCTTGATTCGTGTTGACACGAAGCCTTCGGCTGTCGCACCCAGGTTAAAGCTCGCCGCAAGCGGAGAAGGGTTGGAAGAAGCAAACAATGAAATGGATTCAATGCTACCAATTGATGTCGTGACGCTGACAGGGACCACGGCGCCATTTTCAGCAATGTCCGGGGCCTTTATCTTGATGTCACCGCTCGCTGTTGTCGCTGTTGAGCCAAACAGTGCCTTCATTGCGGCGTCGCCCTTGGCTTCAAAGGCCGCTTTTGGCCATGCGGCCAGTACCGTCTGCGGCGTCAGCAAACCTGCGCCTACCGCAACAGCGACTGCGCCAGTGGCCAGGCCGCTCTTGAGGAATGTTCTACGAGTTTGATTCATCTCTCTTTACTCCTGTAGTTAGAAAACTCACAGCTATATCTAGTGCAGAACCCGTACCAACTCACGCACACTTATAAAATCAACAAGTTAATCGAATTTTCGCCAGACAAAAAAATACGCGGATTGCATATTGCAATCCGCGTATTGCAGAATCGAACCTGAAAGCCGGGTATTACCTGATCTTCACCTCGGTTGATGCCTCTTCGCCCAGATTATCCAGCCAGCCAATTGAGATCGTATCGCCCTTGGCCGCACCGGCTATCTCGACCGACAGGTACGGGTTTTTGGATACCGCAATGCCCATATTCACCATCATGACCTGTTCATCATTGTGCTTGATCGAAACTTCCTGGATATAGTGTGCAGGAATGACTTCACCGGTTTCCTTACTCTTACGCAGACCTGTTTCCATCGGGTGGAACAGGATAGCCTTGATTACGGCATAGCCTTTTTTGGCACTTGCACGAACCTTTAACTTCTTCTTCGCCATTTTTCTATCTCCTCAGGACCTAGCCGCCACAACCGCCAAGGGTGACCTTGACTGTCTTTGATGCGCCATAAAGCTTGCCATTGGCCTTAACGACCGTAACAACCTTGGATGTCTTACCGAGCTTGATACGTGTGGCAAGCACTGCGCGTGACTTGGCACTCAAATCGGCAGAAATACACAGTGGGCGTGCATTTTCCAGTGCAAATACGCTGATTGTTTCGACACCAGGCAATTTTGTCTTGACCGTAACCGGTACAACAGTTCCGTTTTCAGCAATATCCGGTGTACGCAGTGAAATAGCCGCCGATTTTTCATATTGATCGCTACCTAGCAGACCCACCATGGCATCCTTGACGCTGCTTGAGTCAAATGCGGCCTTTGGCCATGCCGCCAGTACACGGCTCGGTGTTAGCAGACCAGATGCGACTGAAACGGCAACCAGACTACCTGTAAATGTGTTGCGCAAAAAACTGCGTCTCTGTTGATTCATAAAACTGTCCTCCTATTTCCTGACATGCACTTTACCAGAAGCCTTTTCCCATGACTCGTAAGAAAAAAGGGTGCGTGTTGCACCATTTATAGTGCAGTCTGCACTTAATTTTCTTCCTGCTCGGGCTTTAAGTACTGTTGTAACCGCCGCCACAGGGTTGATTTGTTGATCCCCAGCACCATTGCTGTCTTCTCACGGTTACCTGAGAACTTGTCGAGCAGCTTGAGAATATAGCGTCGTTCCAGTTCTTCCAAAGTAGGGGTATCGGCATCAATGACATCTGCTTGAGTGATATTCGGCAACCCTTCAAGGGTCAGTGTTTCCGAATCAGCAAGGGCGACGTGGCGCTCGACCAGATTGCGCAATTCACGCACATTTCCCGGCCAGTCATATTCACATAGCTGCTGCATCGAAGCAGCATCAAAACCTTTTACATTACGGTTGAAACGCTCGGCAAAATGTTCGACAAAATGCTGCACCAGCTCAGGAATATCATCACGCCGTTCACGCAATGACGGCAGGCGTATCTTGACGACATTAAAGCGGTGATACAGATCGTGACGAAAACGGTTTTGTGCGACCATCTCATCCAGGTTGCGGTTGGTCGCGACGATAAAACGCACATCGATATTGACTGGTTTGATACCGCCTACACGTTGCACGGTCTGCTCCTGCACCACGCGCATAAGCTTGGTCTGCATTGCATCAGAGATATTACAAATCTCGTCAAGGAAAACCGTACCGCCTGATGCCATTTCCAGCAGACCCGGTTTGCTCTGCGCCGCACCGGTAAACGCACCTTTTTCATGACCGAACAATTCTGATTCAAGCAAGCTGTCAGTCAACGATCCACAGTCAATCACGATAAACGGCCGGTCCGCGACACTACTCTGATAATGGATCGCACGCGCAGCCAGTTCCTTACCACAACCTGACTCACCTTCAAGAATGACATTACATCGAATATCGGCAATCTTCTCGATGGTGGCATACACCTTCTGCATCGCCTCGCTTTGCCCGAGCATGCCGTAGCGACTTTGTTCATCACTGAGCTGGCGTTTCAGTAACAGGTTTTCTGTTTCCAGGTCATGATGCTTGAGTGTCTTTTCAATCAACACCAGCATCTCGTCCATGTCGTAGGGTTTCTTGATAAAGTCTGCAGCACCGAGTCGCAATGCCTCGATTGCATTATCAACCGTAGAGAAGGCCGTCATCATGATCACTGGCGTATCTGCATTCATGTCCTTGACCTGTGCCAGGACCTCCATACCAGTCATGCCCGGCATGCGCAGATCGGTAATAACAAGATCAACCTTGTTGGAATTTATAAACTCCATTGCGTGATCGGGATTACGAAATACTTCGCAACGGTATTGCGATTCATCAATAAACCGCAACATCAAATCACCCGCCTTGGCGTCATCATCGATAAAAACAATCAATGGACGTGATTCAGCCTTGGCCATTCTCTAACTCCTCATCATGCTTTGTTTCCAGTTGCTCAAGCGGTATCGACATCGTTGCGATCACGCCCGCATCATTATTGTTTCGAATATCCAGTGAGCCTTCATGTTGTTCAATGATACCCATACTGATCGACAAACCGAGCCCGTAACCTTCACCTACCTGTTTACTGCTATAGAACGGATCAAAGATTTTATCCAGTTCATCCTCGTCAATACCCATACCGCTGTCAGACACTGATATCACGACATTGTCACCTTCCGTGTGCGCAAACACTTCTACTATACTGTCTGCGACACTGGCCTGGATGGCGTTAATCAACAGGTTAATCAGAACCTGTTGCAACTGGCCGCGGTCACCATACATCGATATTTTCGGTATTGCCGTCGCCACCAGTGTCACAGCATGCTTATTGGCCTGTTGCTGCACAAGTGCAAATGTATCGTCGACCCAGGTAGCAACATCAAAGTGTGAATACTCTGGCGGCACCTGGCGTGCAAAGTTGAGGATGCCTTGCACGATACCGGACGCACGCAGGGTTTCTTCACGCAACGAGGCAATATCAAGCTGGGTTGCCTGATCGCTCTTGTCCGTATTGCGTTCAAGCAGTTTGCTCAGGGTCAAAATATTATTCAGTGGGTTATTCAGTTCATGACCAATCCCGGCCGCCATCTGACCGATGCTTGCCAGCTTGGCCTGCTGTAACATCATGTGCTGAGCATGATCACGGTCAACCGCGGCCTGCTCAAGTGTATCCGCCATATAATTAAATGATTCGGCCAGTTGATCAATCTCTTCGGCATCTTCACACTTTGCGCGTGCCTTGCTGTTACCATCCGCATAATCTTTGATTGTTCGCGCAAGCCGGGTGACCGGGCGTGCAACGTGACTGGCCGTCATGCCCGCGAGCCACAAGCTCAACACAAGCCCGATGCCTGCGAACACGAGGCTTGCAACACGAATTCGGTTAAAGGGTTCTGCAATCGCGGCCTGGTCAACGCGCAACATGACGATCCAGTTTGCAAGTAGATCCGGATACGGCGCGTACTCAACAAAGTAGATGGACTGCGTATTGTCTGCACTCGTGACAAAGCCTTCATCTTCATGCCGGATGTTGTTATACAGGCTGCTGTCCAACGCATGCTTCAGTAACCGCTCCTGTGACTTCACATCGGAAAAACGTACCGGCACGCTGTCGTCATACAGGATCACATCATCACGGCCTTCTTCCTCAAGGTTCACCTCGGCAATCATGAGGCTGCCATTGTGAGGGCGTCGACTGATATTCAGGATGCGATCAATCTGCTCGCCGAGCATGTTCACTACGAGGTAACCGACAAATTTATTTTCACGTGAGATCGGCATAATGTAATCAAGCATCGGCAGGCTCGTGTCTTCCTCCTGCTCAAGCCGCGTCTGGGTCAACAAGGTCACGCTGACCTCGTTCTCCGGCAATTCAAACAACTTGTCGAAGTAGGCCTCATCGTCAAGCTCTTCCTCCGCCAGCGGAAAACTCTCAATGCCATCAAATGATGCCGGTGTACTCCGACCAAAGCGCACCTTAACAAGTGTATTGGCATGCGCATCCAGTACACGCAGCGTATTCATTGATGGCACGACACGCTGGAAGGCCGACAGGAAGTCATTAATCGTGTCGGTACGTGCAAAGAATTCCGGGTGTAGTTCGTCCCTAGACGCAGCCTGCATGACAGGGATGTACTGCTGAACCGCGGGTGCATCGGTGAGAGCACCAAAGGTCTCGCGCTGGTAAACAAGGTGGCGGTCGATCTCGGCCACAATCGTCTTCAGGCTGCCCGCCAGTTCTTTTTCGACCTCCTCCTGGTAACGACGCTCAACGTAGTAGGTCGCAGCCAGCACGAGCGCGGTCATTGGCAGCAGGATAGCCAGTGCAACTCTCAGGAATATGTCATTTCTTAACTGCAAAGTCAGACCTATCAGTTCAAAATAGCCTTTTTCAGGCCACTAATTAGACAGTATATAGCCAAGTTCGTGCCAACACGTGCATCAGCACCGGTTTCGTTTATACTGCAACGCATCAACTGAACTCATAACAACGGTACATGGCGATGGCAAACATCGGAAACCTAAAGACATTTTCGGGTCGACTCAAGCAACTTAGCCTCGTGTTGCTGATTGCACTGCCCGTAACCCTGGCTGGCTGTGGACAAAAAGGCGATTTGTACGTGCCGAAAAAGGCTGCCAGCCAGCAGATTCAACAAGCCTGATTCGGACTTGCCCTTATGACAGATACTGCATTTCAATATGCAGACGGTTCGCTGTTTGCTGAAGAAGTCTCACTCACCGCTGTCGCCGAGCGCTTCGGTACGCCCAGCTACGTCTACTCGCGCGCTGCGATCGAATCAACCTGGCAGGCCTATGCCTCGGCACTGGCCGATCAACCGCACCTGATCTGCTATGCGGTCAAGGCCAACTCGAATATCGCCGTCCTGAACCTGCTTGCACGGCTCGGCTCCGGCTTCGATATCGTCTCGGTAGGAGAACTCGAACGCGTAATTGCCGCTGGCGGTGACCCGGCCAGGGTCGTATTTTCCGGCGTTGGCAAGAAAACTGAAGAAATCGAACGCGCTCTTGAGGTCGGTATTCACTGCTTTAACGCCGAATCAGAACCTGAATTACAGCGTATTAGCGAGATTGCCGCTGCCCACGGCACCGTCGCGCCGATTTCGCTACGCGTAAATCCGGACATCGATGCCGGTACTCATCCTTATATATCCACCGGCCTGAAGGAAAACAAGTTCGGCATCCCGATCGAGCAGGCGCTCGATGTATACAAAGCGGCCGCTGAATCTGCCAACCTCGACGTGCGCGGCATAGACTGCCATATTGGCTCACAACTGACAGAACTGGCCCCGTTTGCCGAGGCCATGCAGCGCACACTTGCGCTCGTTGACCGCCTTGCCGAACAGGGCATCCAGCTGCATCACATGGATATTGGTGGTGGCATCGGCATTCGTTACGCCAATGAAACGCCCCCATCTGCCACCGAGTATGCCGCGATCATTAAAGAGGCACTGGCCGGGCGTGAACTTGGTGTGATCCTCGAGCCCGGCCGTTCGATTGTCGGTAATGCGGGCATACTACTGACCCGGGTCGAATACCTGAAGCATGGCGATGGGCGCAACTTTGCGATTATCGATGCGGCCATGAATGACCTGATGCGGCCGTCACTGTATGGTGCCTGGCAGGCAATCGATGCTGTCACGCCGCGACCAGCACCGATGGCCGAGATGTATGACGTGGTTGGACCTGTCTGTGAAACCGGTGATTTTCTTGGCAAGCAGCGCCTGCTCGCTCTGCAACCCGGTGATCTGCTCGCGGTTCGCTCATCAGGTGCCTATGGCTTTACCATGAGTTCTAACTACAACTCTCGGCCACGCGCTGCCGAGATCATGATCGATGGTGACCAACTGCACGTCATCCGTGAACGTGAAAGCATTGAAAGCCTGATGTCAGGTGAGTGCTTACTTCCCTCATAGTAGCCTGAATGAAACGCATCCCTGAACCAGCAGAACTCATGGATGACCCGGCACAGGCACGTGCCTATGCCGAGGCGGACTTTGAAGCACCCCACGCAGCCTTCATTGACGAGTTAACCCGGCTCTATCCTGACGAACAACCTGAGCACATCCTCGAACCAGGATGTGGCAGTGGTGATATCAGCTGGCGACTTGCCGGTTACTACCCGGATACCCGCATCGATGCGATTGACGGTGCCCCGCCCATGCTCGAGATTGCCAATGAGCTGTTCCACAACAAAGGCTGTGCCGAACAGGTTCAAACGCTGCAACACACGCTGCCCTGTGATGAGCTTCCAATCACGCACTATGATGCCGTGATCACAAATGCCGTGCTGCATCATCTGCTCGACCCGGCCGTGCTGTGGCAGACCATCAAACGCGCCGCAAAACCCGGCGCACTTGTGTTTGTCATGGATCTAGCACGCCCTGCCAGCAAGCAAGCCGCGGCTGACATTGTTGCCCGCGAGGCCGCTGATGAACCCGAAGTACTCAGGACAGACTTCTACCACTCCCTGCTCGCTGCCTACACGCCAGGTGAAATTCGCGAGCAACTTGCAAACGCCGGGCTGGAACACCTGTCAGTCACGATTCCATCCGCTAATCACCTGCTTGTTCATGGTCGTCTATGACACGACTAAACCGTCATTTGCCTTGACCCATCGGAGATGGGTAAGGTATCCATGATGAACCCTGAAAGGGTTCTATGGTCCAGAGCAAACGACGTGTGCGAAGCAATCCATACAGACCTTCAATCACAAATGGATTGCCGCGTCAGCATCGAAAAACATTTTCCGATGCCTCCTCGCAATGACGAATTAAATCGCACCACAATACCAATCAAATTCCCTAAATAAGCCTTATTTACTAGTAAGAACAGCCTTTTGCCGTTACTCTGTGCGCTATGAGCATCCAGTTTTCAAAAATGCATGGTCTCGGTAACGACTTTGTTGTCATCGATGCCATCAACCAGACGGTTGATCTCGATACCACCACCGTGCAGCATCTGGCGGATCGGCATCGTGGCATCGGCTGTGACCAGTTGTTGATCGTCGAGCCACCGCGTAACCCTGATCAGGATTTTTTCTACCGCATCTTTAATTCGGACGGTAGCGAGGTACAGCAATGCGGCAATGGCGCACGTTGTTTTGCGCGCTTTGTCCACGACAAGAGATTGACCGATAAGACGACCATCAATGTCGAAACTGCCGCCGGCCCAATGATCCTGACTATCGAAGACGATGGCGAAATCACTGTGAATATGGGTGTGCCGCGTTTTGAACCGGGCGACATTCCGTTGCTTCGCGATCAGCGTGAACAGACATACCATATTTCAGTCGATGGCCAGGACATCAGTTTTGGTGCCGTATCACTCGGCAACCCGCATGCTGTGCTGCGGGTTGATGATATCGATACTGCCCCCGTTGCCTCGCTCGGGCCGTTGCTAGAATCGCATGACGATTTTCCGCAACGTGCAAATATTGGCTTTTTACAGGTTGCCGATGCTGACCACCTTATGCTGCGCGTATTCGAGCGCGGCAGTGGTGAAACAGAAGCCTGTGGTAGCGGTGCCTGCGCCGCCATGATTATTGCTCGCCATAATGGGTGGGTTAATGATAGTGTTACTGTCAGATTACGTGGCGGGAGGCTGCGCATTAGCTGGAAAGGCGAAGGTGAGCCCGTCTGGATGACAGGGCCAGCCAGTCATGTTTTCGATGGTCAAATAACACTATGAGTTCGCACCAGGAACCTGATCTGAACATTGATGGCGTCTCTGAAAAAGATGTCGTCGACTACCTGCACAGGCACCCGCGCTTCTTCGAGGGCAACCTGAACCTGCTGTCCGAAATGAACCTGCCACATCCGAGTGGCAATGCGATCTCCCTGATCGAGCGCCAGGTTAACGTACTGCGTGACCATAACCACAAGCTTGAACAGAAGCTGAATAACCTGATCCAGATCGCCCGCGAGAACGATCGTCTCAATGCCCGTATCCAGAGCATGGTGCTGGCATTAATGGAAGCACAGGACCTTGATGAGGCCTTCTACGCCCTGCAGAACACGCTACACGAGGAATTTAATGCAGATTCAGTCGCTGTGCGCATCTTCCGGAATCCGAAAGAACCGACTGGTCTCGATGAAAAATCCTTTGTAAACAAGGATCAGGAGCTCACCAGGCTGTTCAGGAACTTCTTCAGCCAGAACAAACCCGTTTGTGGCAGCCTCGATGCCCAACAGGCCGATTACCTGTTCAAAGACAATGCCGAGGCCATCATCTCATCTGCACTCGTGCCGATTGTAAAAGATGACTGTTTCGGCATACTTGCCATTGGCAGCTATGACATCAATCGCTTCAATTCGGCAATGGGCACGGTCTTTCTGACCTATATTGGCGAAATGGTGGGTCGTAGCCTGGATCCGTATCTGCAACCCTGATACCGGCGAGCACGGTAATGGCCACTGACATACTCAGCACGTGGACAGACCGTTTTCTCAAGCACCTTGAGCACGAGCGGCGCCTGTCGCCACGTACAGTCGAAAATTATCACCGTGATCTGCAACGTATCCAGCAATACTGTGCCGATCGCCATATCCATCACTGGCCCCAGCTCGATATCCACCAGGTCCGCGCCCTCGTCGCCAGCCTGCACCGCCAGGGCCTGCACGGACGCACGATTGCCCGCCTGCTTTCCGCCCTGCGCAGCCTGTTCCGCTACCTGCTGCGCGAAGGTGAGGTCACCCATAACCCGGCCGAGGGAGTCAGTGCGCCGAAGGCAAAACGACCCTTGCCCAAGGTACTCGACGTCGATCAGGTCAATCGCCTGCTGGATATCCGCGGCAAGGAGCCACTCACGCTGCGTGACCGCGCCATGATGGAGCTCATGTACTCATCCGGGCTGCGCCTGGCCGAGCTCGCCGGGCTCGATCTGAATGATGTCGACCTGCGCGATGGGCTCGTGACGGTCACTGGTAAAGGCAACAAGACACGCGTACTTCCTGTTGGTAAACAAGCACTTGAATCAATCAATGAGTGGCTCAGGGTGCGTGAAGGACTCGCCAGGCCCGATGAAACCGCCCTGTTCACGAACCGCAACGGCGGCCGGCTGGCCCGCCGCAGCATCGAGGCACGCATGCGCCAGTGGGGCCTGCGACAGGGGCTTGATGCCACCGTCCATCCGCACCGGCTGCGCCATTCGTTTGCCAGCCACATGCTTGAATCCAGTCAGGACCTGCGTGCCGTGCAGGAACTGCTTGGCCATGCCGATATCGGCACGACCCAGATCTACACCCATCTCGACTTCCAGCACCTCGCCCAGGTCTACGACGCGGCGCACCCTCGCGCGAAACGCAAACGGCGCTCCTGACTACCTACGACTGATAACCTGCCAAATTCAGGGTTACTTGACTGATTCAGTTGGGAAAAAAGCTTGAAATTGACCGTTCCGCCCCCACGATCGTGTACAATCATCCCCCTTTTGCACGCTGACATGAGGACAAGCGTTTGAAACAATTCCGTGGCACAACCGTCCTGTCTGTTCGACGCGATGGAAATGTAACCATCGGCGGCGATGGACAGGTCACCATGGGTGACACCGTCATGAAGGGCAATGCCCGCAAAGTGCGTCGCCTTTATAACGAGCAGGTCCTGGCCGGATTTGCTGGCGGCACCGCCGACGCATTTACCCTGTTCGAACGCTTTGAAGGCAAACTGGAAAAATATTCCGGCAACCTGACCCGTTCGGCCGTCGAACTGGCAAAGGACTGGCGTACCGACAAGATGATGCGCAACCTCGAAGCCCTGCTGGTTGTCGCCGACCGCGAAACTTCGCTAATCATCTCCGGTAACGGCGATGTAATTGAGCCTGAAGACAACATCATGGCAATTGGATCAGGTGGCCAGTATGCCAAGGCCGCTGCACTTGCGCTGGTCGAAAACACCGAACTGTCATCCAGAGAGATCGTCGAAAGGGCGCTCAACATCGCCGGCGATATCTGCATCTACACAAACCGTAACCTGACCATTGAAGAATTTATCAACGACGCCGAATAAGCGCCGCGGGTCTAAACTATGTCGAATACATCTACCTCAGCCATGACCCCGCGCGAAATCGCGCAGGAACTGGACAAACACATCATCGGCCAGGCCGATGCAAAACGTGCCGTTGCGATTGCCCTGCGTAACCGCTGGCGACGCATGCAGATCGAAGAAGGTCTGCGCAACGAGATCACCCCAAAGAATATTCTCATGATCGGCCCGACCGGTGTCGGCAAAACCGAGATTGCACGTCGACTGGCAAAGCTCGCCAATGCACCGTTCATCAAGATCGAAGCGACCAAGTTTACCGAAGTCGGTTATGTCGGGCGTGATGTTGAATCCATCATTCGTGACCTGTCTGATATCGCCATCAAGGATCTACGTGAACAGGAAAAGGAAAAGGTCAAACATCGCGCTGCAGATGCCGCCGAGGACAAGATCCTCGACGCACTGCTGCCGCCGGCACGTGGCATCGACGAAACGGAAAAGGATACCGACACACGCCAGAAGTTTCGCAAGATGCTGCGTGAAGGCAAACTTGATGACAAGGAAATCGAGATTGAACTAAGCACTGTCAATGTCGGCGTTGAGATCATGGCACCGCCTGGCATGGAAGAAATGACCTCGCAACTGCAGAACATGTTCCAGAACATGGGTAACAACCAGAGCCAGTCACGCAAACTGACGGTTAAAGAAGCCTTCAAACACCTTGTTGACGAAGAGGCCGCGAAGCTTGTTGACGAAGACAACCTGAAGATCCGCGCGATGGAAAACGTTGAACAGAACGGCATCGTGTTCCTCGATGAAATGGATAAGATCACGAAACGCGGTGATACAAGTGGTCCCGATGTTTCGCGTGAAGGTGTTCAGCGTGACCTGTTACCGCTTGTTGAAGGCTGCACGGTTTCAACCAAGCAGGGTATGGTCAAGACCGATCACATCCTGTTTATTGCATCGGGTGCCTTCCACCTGTCAAAACCGTCTGACCTGATCCCCGAACTGCAGGGTCGTCTGCCTATCCGTGTCGAACTCGATTCACTCGGCACAGAAGAATTCCGTCGCATCCTCACTGAACCGGATGCCTCGCTGACCGAGCAGTACACCGCGCTGCTCGCAACGGAAGGCCTGACGCTAAACTTCTCCGATGACGGCATTGCCCGCATCGCCGAGGTTGCCTTCCAGGTCAACGAAAAAACCGAAAACATTGGCGCACGCCGCCTGCATACTGTCATGGAACGCTTACTCGATACCTTGTCTTACGAGGCTACCGAACGCAGCGGCGAAACCGTGACTGTCGATGCAACCTACGTCAATGATCATCTCGGCGAACTTGTCGATGATGAAGACATGAGCCGTTACATACTTTAAGGAATCCATCATGGCCAATACCCCTATCCCTACCGAGATCAAGCTGAATAAAGAAGCACGCATGCTTGAACTGACCTTTGATGATGGTCAGAAATTTGAACTGAGCTGTGAATACCTGCGTGTCAATTCACCGTCTGCAGAAGTACAGGGCCATGGCCCGGGTGAAGGCGTGCTGCAGGTCGGCAAGGAAAATGTTGCCATCGAGGGTATTGAACCCGTCGGTAGTTATGCCGTGTTGCTGCGTTTCGATGATGGCCATGATACCGGCATCTATGCCTGGGACACGCTCTACAACCTCGGCGCCAACAAGGACGCCATCTGGGCAGACTACCTTGAGCGCCTTGAAGCCGCCGGTCACAAACGTCGCGAGCCAACTAAACTATAATGTAGGATAAAGGTTCGCAATACAGCACCAGGGGTTAGACATGAACGAGAATAAAGAACCCGGTAACGATCACACGGGAGAACAGACGCATTTCGGCTTTGAACAGGTCGATGTCGTTGACAAGCAACGCCGCGTCGCGGGTGTCTTTCATTCCGTAGCAAAACAGTATGATGTCATGAATGACCTCATGTCATTCGGCATCCACCGCCTCTGGAAACGTTTTACCATCGAAGTCAGCGCGCTGCGCCCGGGCCAGCACTGCCTGGATATCGCCGGTGGTACCGGTGACCTAACTGCACTCATGTCCGATCGCGTCGGCCCTACCGGCAGCGTTATCATCAGTGACATCAACGGCAGCATGCTCGGTGTCGGCCGTGAAAAACTCATCGACGCAGGCTACGCCGGTAATATCGAATACGTACAGGCCAACGCCGAAACCCTGCCGTTTCCGGACAACAGTTTTGACTGCATTACGATTGGCTTCGGCCTGCGCAACGTTACCGACAAAGACAAGGCGCTGCGTGCCATGTACCGCATCCTCAGGCCCGGCGGTAAATTACTCGTACTTGAATTTTCCAAGCCGACCCTGCCTGGTCTGAGCAAAGTTTACGATGCCTATTCATTCAAACTACTACCACTGATGGGCAAACTGGTTGCCAATGATGCTGAAAGCTACCGCTACCTCGCCGAATCGATTCGCATGCATCCGGATCAGGACACGCTCAAAGGCATGATGGAAGATGCTGGCTTTGAACGCTGTGAATACTACAACCTTACCGGTGGCGTCGTTGCCCTGCACAAAGGTTACAAAATCTGATGCATGCCCCCGTGCCACTCATCGCTGCACTGGACAAGGCACTTGCCTCCTGGTTGCAGCTCGATCCCGATGCCCCGAGCAAACTTGCCGCACTTGATAACAAGCTCGTTGCACTGGAACTGCGTGGCTTAAACATCACCGTGTATTTCGTTGCAAATGATGGCCAGCTCAACCTGCGCAGCTTCGCAGATGAAACACCTGACACGATCATCAGTGCCACACCGCTGGCACTTGCCGAACTTGCCGTAAAACAAAATGCCGACAAAGCACTGTTTGGCGGTCACCTGACAATCAGTGGTGATACCGAGGCCGGCCAGGCGCTGCAGGACATCCTTGCCGGTGTAGATATCGATTGGGAAGAACAACTTTCCGGACTCGTTGGCGATGTCACCGCCCACCAGCTTGGTCGCGGCCTGCGCAGCCTGTTTCACTGGGGCAAAACCAGCAAGGCCTCGCTTGAGGCAGACCTGTCTGAATTTCTGCTCCATGAAGTCAGCCTGCTGCCACAACGTGTCGATGTCGAACAGTTTCTTGATGACGTCGATACCCTGCGCGCGGATATTGAACGTTTCACTGTACGCCTGGACCGTTTCGCGCAACGTCAACAGCAGGCAGACTGAACATGTTCGGTTTTAGACAACTCATTCGCCTTGCGACGATCAACGCGGTCCTCACCCGGCACGGTCTCGATGAGCTTATCTTCGCAACCCACCTGTTACGGCCGCTGCGGTTTTTAAACCTGCTATTGCCGTGGAACTGGCGCCAACGTATTGATGCGCCACTGGGTGAACGGATTCGTTTGTCACTCGAAGACCTCGGGCCCATCTTCGTTAAATTCGGCCAGATACTCTCGACCCGGCGTGACCTGCTTCCGGATGATATCGCCGATGAACTCGCCAAGCTGCAGGACGATGTCCCCCCGTTTGGCGGTGCCCAGGCGCGTACAATTATCGAAGCGGCCTACCAGGACAAGGTCGAAAACCTGTTTAGTGAGTTTGATGAAGTCCCACTTGCCTCGGCCTCCATTGCGCAGGTCCATACCGCGACACTGAACGATGGCCGCAAGGTCATCGTCAAGGTGCTACGCCCGGATATCGAAAAGATCATTCGTCGTGATCTTGCCCTACTTGAAGACATGGCACGGCTTGCCGAACGTTTCTGGGCCGATGGCCGACGACTGCGTCCGTGCGAGGTGGTTGAAGACTACAAACACACCATCCTCGATGAACTCGATCTTATGCGTGAAGCGGCCAATGCCTCACAACTTCGCCGTAACTTCGCCGGATCGAATGACCTGTATGTACCCGAGATTTACTGGCCACTGGCACGCCGTAACGTCATGGTCATGGAACGTATCCACGGTACACCCGTCAGTGATATCGAGACCCTGAAACAGAATAATATCGATCTGAAACAGCTCTCCGAACGGGGCGTCGAGATCTTCTTCACCCAGGTCTTCAAGCACAACTTCTTCCACGCCGACATGCACCCGGGCAACGTGTTCGTTGCCGATAATGGCCGCTATATCGCCGTGGACTTTGGCATCATGGGTACACTCAGCCCTGATGACCAACGTTACCTGGCCGAGAATTTCCTCGCCTTCTTTAACCGCGATTACCATCGCGTCGCCGAGCTTCACGTAGAATCCGGCTGGGTGCCGAAGCATACGCGCATTGATGAATTCGAATCTGCCATTCGCAGTGTCTGTGAGCCCATCTTCGAGCGGCCACTGAAAGAGATCTCATTCGGTAACCTGTTGCTGCGCCTGTTCCAGACCGCGCGTCGGTTTGATATGCCCATCCAGCCACAGCTGGTGCTGTTACAAAAGACACTGCTTAATATTGAAGGCCTCGGTCGTCAGCTCTACCCGGACCTTGACCTGTGGCAGACTGCCAAGCCATTCCTCGAACGCTGGATGAATGAACACGTTGGCTGGCGCGGCCTGCTCAAATCACTGAAACACCACGCCCCGCTCATGGCCGAAAAACTGCCCGAGCTGCCCCTGCTGTTACACGAGGTATTCGACAAGGCGCGTGACGGTAAACTCGAGATTGAATGGAAATCTGATGAGCTCAACAAACTACGTCGCGATATTCGCCGCAACAGTCGCCGCAGCTACGCCACAATAACCGGTGCAGCGCTGATTATCTCAGCTGCCGTCCTGCTAGGTCTTGATGGGCGAGCGCCGGCCATTATCTTTGATGCATCGTTACTCAGCTGGGTACTTGGTGGAGTAGGTGGGCTCATACTGCTTGCTGCATGGCCGAGTGAGAAGGATTAGTAAAGAATCGCTATTGCACGATAGCCAATACTTACTAACTTCTAAAACAGATTTACCACAAAGGTCACGAAGTTTCACAAAGTAAATGTCTGTGCTGACCTGGTCGACAGCGAAGAAATGCTGAATGAGCCTGGTAGAAGTTCTACAGTGCGACCATTTTCCGTCATACCGGCGCATGCCTTGAACCAACGGAGATGGTTAAGGTATCCATAATGAAACCCGAAGGGGTTCTATGGGCGCCGGTATCCAGCGGTTTTGTTCTCTAGATTCCGGCTGCCACTCACATTGTGAAACTTCGTGGACTTTGTGGTTGCCCTGACCCGGTACGGTACTGGCTCATAGATGCCTTCGGCATCATCATGAGTACCCCATTCACATTTCATGTGAACCTGGGCAATGCCTAATGAAACCCGAAGGGATTCTTGGCGAATATTCATTATTGTTTGAACACAACACACAGACATCCTGTCTAATTGTTTTTCATGGATTCCATGGCTCATAGAACCCTTCGGATTCATTATGAGTACCTCACCCTTCGGGTCTAGGCATCCGCTGGAATGACGGTCGATGGTACTGGGTCGAAGCAGTCACTAGAAACTAATCAATCCCTGTCTTCACGTGCTTACTACTCTACTCTTCTGATACCCAACGGTAGGCGCTATCAATATCAGCAAAAATTTGGCACTCAAGCGGCGTACCCTTCATACTCTCAACATATAGTTCCACCCAGGACAAGAATTCTTCATATGTTGAAACTATCGCGATTTTTATATTCGGATTAGTTATTGCTGCCGCATTATCAACAGCTACAATAGTGGATATTCCTCTATCTGATATTTCAAAATCTGTAATTCGCGTGAAATCATTGATCACATACTTAATGCTATCGAAGCGCTTGTCACCATGTAATGAAAGATTAGATTTCAACACTTCTTCAGCGCTAACCTTATCAGTAAATATTCTACAAAGGCCCTTCTCTTCCCAGCTATTACTATGTGGCACTTACTCTTCCCCGCTATACATAATTGATTTTATCTATCTCTACCCGAGGCTTTGATGAGTTCCTGCCGCAATAACGGCGGCACTGTTGCACCGAGCGCATCAACAGTATGCAGGTCTTGCCAGCTTTTGTCGTAGTCCTGTTTATAGAAATACGAAATCGCGCGATTATAGAAAACACGGTAGTTTTTAGGGTTGATTCCAGCGGCCTTATCAAGGTCGGCAATTGCTTCATCTACTTTTTCTGTATCATTGTAGATAATTGCACGGCTGATATATGCCTTTTCCTGCTTTCCGGGGTCCAGTTCTATCGCACGTGAAAAATTTCTTAGTGCCTGGTCATTCTCACCCTGTAACTGGTAAATCAAACCAATATCATTGTAAGTATCAGCGCGCGCTGGTGCCAACTCCAGCACAGTCTGAAACCCTTCAAGTGCGAAACTGTATTCCTTCAGATAGGTGTATGACAGGGCTTGTCCGTTGTAGGCATCAACATCAGTGGGATCGATTTCTATGGCCTTGCTAAAATCAGCAATTGCGGCCCTGTAATTGCCTTTTTTTGCATAAGCCAGTGCACGTCCACGGTAAGCAGGCGAGCCTTCGGAGTTTAATTTAATGGCTTTTGAGTAAGCCGCGATAGCCTCGTCATATTTCTGCTCGGCATCTAATTCTGCAGCTTCAAGGGTAAACTTTTTTTCCCGTTCACTCTTGAAGGTATCTGATTCTCTTTTTACCTCTTCAGCGACAACAACTGAACTGAATGAGATAAACAATGCTATCAATATATACAAGGGGGGTTTCATATGGACCTTCGTGTTTTTTCACAACCTTTACGTTTTTTGTATTTCGATCGTAATCATGTCATGTATTCGTTCATGGATCAGTTTAATTTTTCTCCATCACCATTTCGAAATAGACCTCGGGAACAACTATGTTTCGAACTGGAAATAGCCCTGCTCATCGCTGAACAGGTAGGCACGTGACCTGTCCTTGTAACGACCATTTAAGCCTGCCTGCCAGTGCGCAATACGTGCATTCGCAAGAGGTGTGCAGTCTGGACTGATCAGAATACGCCCGCGAAACTTGAAACCCTTACCAATATCAGCAGCTTGTTCCGTGACAGGCTTGTAATGTGTGCCTGTCGTGCGGTTTGGTGTAGGGATACAATCATTCGCGAGTGCCGAGCCCGTCAGCAATGTCGCGATCAGACATAGTGTGATTCTTATAAATGTCATACTGCCTCCTTGCACATAGATAGCAACCAGTAATTATTCACAACTACTGACGTTCTAAGAAACCTGTTTTATTTACAGGGTTTACACAATTGAGCTGCACGTAACATATTTTAAGCCGCGATTACTTGAAGCTACCTTGCCAGTCCCTTCTCGACTTCATCACGCTTACTTTTACCTGCCAGCTTCTCGATGAGCGTCAAAGCAAAGTCCATCGCAGTGCCGGGCCCACGTGAAGTGATGACTTTGTCATCTTCAACAATTGCGGTGTCCTGTGATACTACACCGAGGGCATCGAGTACACCGGGATAGGCCGTGGCCATTTTATTCTCGAGCAGCCCAGTACTGTGCAAAACCATAGGCGCAGCACAGATTGCTGCCGTGTACTTACCCTTACTTGCCATTTTCATGAGCAGGTCGCGGATACGCTGATCATTATTAAGGTGGTCAGCACCTGGAAGACCACCTGGCAGTACAACCATGTCGTATTCACGTGTCAGGGCAGAATCCAGATCAGTATCGGGTAGCAGCACGACACCACGACTGGCGATAACGGCTTTTTCATCGAGTCCGGCACTGACAACATCTATGCTGGCTCGGCGCAATAAATCAATGATGGTAACCGCTTCGAGTTCTTCGCAGCCCTGCGCTAGCGGGATAAGGACACTTGCCATGATGATTTCTCCTTGTTACGTCGACGCAGGAGTTCACTTACAGATACGAGTACAACCTCTTCGCCATCAAGTTGTTGCAGACGCTTTTTCAGAACTGCAATCGTCGCAGGGTAGGGATGACCGATACCCAGCGCTGTACCGCGTTTTTTAGCGATACTTATTAACTTATCAAATTGTTGCTCGACAAATTCCTGTGTATTGTCTGCATCAAGAAAAACATCACGGTTCAGCGTAGGGACACTGTTTTCCTCGGCCACCATTCTCGCCACGCTTTGTGCAGTGGTGCGACTATCAACAAAAAACAGATCACCGTGGCGATTCATTTCCTGCATGAGCCAGAGCATATGGCCGGGATGGCGGGTTAACAGGCTACCCATATGATTATTGATGCCACTGACATGCGGCACGGAGGCAAGATCCTGTTGCAGGGTTTCAATAAATTCCTGTTCGGACATATCCAGTGTCAGACTGCCCGGACCGAGGGCCTTGTTATTCATTGCCTGCATGGGCGCATGCAGGATGACTTCCTTGTTCAGGCTATGCGCAAGCTTCGCCAGGCGCGGTGTATAGGGTGTGTGAGGAAGAAAGGCACAGGCAATGGCACCGGGCAGGCGCACAGCCTGTTCATGACTGTCATGATTACCCAGATCATCAATGATAATTGCGATTGCTGCGTCTTGCGCCTGCGCAACCTGTTGCCAGAACAACAACAGGCTGGCAACTACAACATACTTTATACGCACGACAAGACTAGCGCTCCATGCGCGCGTGCATGATATTCATACCCTTTAACAGGTTCAGAGCCTCGTACAACTGGAAGTCCTTGTTTACGAGATTTTCCTTTTCCTTGTCCTTGTCATCCTTGTCTTTGTCATCCTTGTCATCTTTCGACTTGGAGGTATCTTTACCGTTGCCGTTATCAAGTCGACCGGACAGATCAGCTTCCTTGATACGCTTGACGGCAGGCGTCTTCGGCGCATTGACCTTGAGACTTTCAACCACGATGTCAGGATTAATACCATCAGCCTGGATAGAGCGACCACTTGGTGTGTAGTACAACGCCGTGGTCAACTTTACACCTGTACCATTGTTCATCGGCAGGATAGTTTGTACCGAACCCTTACCAAAACTTTCGGTACCCATAATGACAGCACGCTTGTGATCCTGCAGAGCACCGGCAACGATCTCAGATGCGGATGCTGAACCACCGTTAATCAGGACAACAACAGGCGCACCCTTCAGCAGGTCACCCGGTGTCGCATGGAACTTGTTATCTGAATCACTGGTACGACCTTCGGTGTAGACAATCATACCCTTATCAATAAAGGCATCAGACACCTCAACAGCAGCATTCAATACACCACCCGGGTTGTTACGCAGATCCAGCACCACGCCCTTCAGGCCGTCGTTTTCATCTTTCAGCTTGCTGATTGCATCGGCGAGATTGCTGCCGGTGCGACTCTGGAATTGTGTGACGCGCAAGTAACCATAGCCTTCATCAAGTGTGCGGAACTTGACGCTCTTGACGCGGATGATTGCGCGCGTCACGGTGATCTTGAGTGGCTTGTCTTCACCTTCACGGACAACCGTCAATTCGATATCAGTGCCAGGCTCACCACGCATGACCTTGACCGAATCGCTCAGGCTCATGCCCTTCACCGCCTTGTCATCAAGACGAATAATCAAGTCACCTGCCTGCAGACCGGCGCGTTGTGCCGGGGTGTCATCAATCGGTGTGACAACCTTGACGAAGCCATCTTCCATCGTGATCTCGATACCGAGACCGCCAAACTGGCCACTTGTGCCCACCTGCAGCTCACTGAAGTCTTCCTTGTTCAGGTAGGCAGAGTGCGGATCCAGGCTCGACAGCATGCCACCAATCGCATATTCAATGAGTTCCTGGTCAGTACGGGCTTTGACGTAATCGTTCTTGATCTTCTCAAATACCTCGCTGAACACCCGCAGGTCCTGCAGCGGTAATGGTCCATTCAGCGTCTCACTGCGCTCGGCCATACCAACACGACCAAGTGCCAGGGTGACCCCCAGAATCAGACCCACCAATAAAATCAGGAAGTTACGGGTAAACACGTTCATGTACTGCTCCATACTCTAATATAAGGAAGGATGTCGTCCTTCAGGCAAATACTCTAACCAAGTATTTTCTATAATTCGGCGATATACAAGCTCGATATACTTATTATTTGAGTCCTGTAATCCCGTTCAGTTCCGACGCACCCATCGTAGCGGGTTTGATGGCTTGCCGTTATGACGTATTTCAAAGTACAGCGACGGCCGTTTGCGACCACCACTGGTGCCAACCGAGCCTATCACTTCTCCCGGCTCCAGCCAGTCACCCGTTTCGACAAACAGGCTGTCATTGTGGCCGTACAGGCTCATATAGCCGTCACCGTGGTCCACGATGACCATGAGGCCAAAGCCACGCAACCAATCAGCAAAAGCCACCCGGCCATGTGAAACCGTGCGTACCTCGCTGCCCTGCTTCGCTCTGATCATGACGCCCTGCCAGCGCAGCCCGCCATCGTTACGCTTGCTACCGTAACGTGAAGTGATCCGACCCCGAACCGGCATACGCATACGGCCTTTCTGGCTGCGGAAGGATTTGCGCTGACCAGCATTGATGGGCACATCGGCGAGTGCCTGTCTAAGCCCCCGCATCAGGTCTTCGAGTTGTTTTACATCGGCCTTGGCCTGATTGAGTTTCTGTTTACGCGTACGTATCTGTCGATCCAGTACTTTGAGTACCTTGCTGCGATCCTTACGGCGTTGATCCAGTTTACGCTTTTGCTTCAGACGTTTATCACGCGTGTCTTTGAGCTTTGCAGTTTGCGAGGCAATCTCTGTCTCGAGATTAGCGAGCCGTGCAACGTCCTGCTGGATGACACCGATCTGTTCAGTACGTGCGCGGTTCAGGTAATCATATTGCACGAGTGTGCGGCCCATGACGGCAGGGTCTTTCTGGTTCAACAGCAACTTCATATATTCCTGGCGACCAATGGCATAGGCTGTGCGAATCTGTGAGGCCAATACACGTCGTTGCTGCGCAAGTTCGGACTGTAGTGTCTTGCGTTGCTTTTGCAATGTGTTGATTTTTTTCTTCTGGGTTTTGAGCTGACCATTCACCGCATCGAGCTTGCGTACCACCCGGCCAACCGCTTTTTCAGCAGAACGCAACTTGTTGCGCAAGGCACTGTGTTTACCCTTATCTTTCTCAAGACGACGTTGAAGTTGTTCGACCGTGCTACGAAGTTTATGCAGTTTTTCTAACTGCAGCTTCGCTTCGCTGGCGCCTGCTGCATGCGCGTGTGGACTCGCCACAGTAAAGCAGGCCAGTAAGATTAGACTATAAATAAAGGCTATAGCGATTCCTGGCCGGTCATGCGCAATGCCGATGTTCACAATGCGCAGCATCGAATTCACGCGCTTTGCTGCTCCTGCCCGGCCTCACTGTCTGTCTCGATCAATTCGAGAAGTTGTCGGCCGTTCATTTCGTAAGGACGTTGCAGACCCATCAGGTCGAGCATGGTCGGTGCAATATCAGACAGGGTACCCGTATCGATAACAAATTTTGCCGGGCGCCCCACATAGATCAGTGGCACCGGGTTAGTCGTATGGGCAGTATGTGGCTGGCCCGTGTCCGGGTTTACCATGACATCGGCATTACCGTGATCGGCGGTAATGAGCATTTCACCATTGCTTGACTGGATAGCCCCGGCAACACGGCCGATACAACCATCAAGCGCCTCGATGGCTTTGACCGTCGCCTCGTAGTTACCGGTGTGGCCAACCATGTCCGGATTGGCGAAGTTACAAATGATCGCATCGTACTTGCCACTCTCGATCGCCTCGACCAGCTTATCAGTCAGCTCCGGTGCACACATCTCCGGTTGCAGGTCGTAGGTCGCCACGTTTGGCGAATTGACAAGAATACGGTCTTCACCCTCAAACGGGTCTTCTTCACCACCATTAAAGAAGAAGGTCACGTGGGCATACTTTTCTGTTTCTGCAATGCGCAACTGTCGCATGCCAAGGCTGGACAAGTAGGCACCGAACACGTTTTGCAGACGTTCAGGCGGGTAGGCAACCGGCACATCAAAGTCATCCTTGTATTCGGTCAGGCTGACAAAACTGCCCAGCTTTGGTGTGACGTCACGCTCAAAGCCGTCAAAGTCAGGCTCGATGAACGGCCGTGTAATCTGGCGGGCACGATCCGAGCGGAAATTCATGAAGATGAGTACATCACCATCTTCGATCTGTACCGGCGCATCACTGTTCTGTGTAATCGCAGTTGCCTGGACAAACTCATCGGTCTCACCGCGTGCATAGGCCTGTTCGAGGGCCGCCATCGCGCTCGGCGCGGTAAATTCAGCCTTGCCCTGGGTCATAACGTCATAGGCCGCCTGGATGCGGGGCCAGCGATGGTCACGGTCCATCGCGTAGTAACGGCCGATGACCGAGGCAAAACGGCCACCACCCAACTCGGCAAACGTCTCATCCATGGCACGGATTGAGGCTGCCGCACTCTTTGGCGCAGTATCCCGGCCATCGAAGAAGGCGTGCAGGTAGACATTTTTACTGCCACGCTCAACGACAAGCTTCATCATCGCCTGGATGTGTTCCTCGTGGCTATGCACACCACCCGGTGACAACAGACCCAGTACATGAACCGCCTTACCGGTCTCAATGGCCTTGTCGACCGCATCCGTAAGTGTTTGATTATTATAGAATGATCCAGTTTTTATTGCACGCGATACGCGCGTAAATTCCTGGTAGACAACGCGGCCTGCACCGAGATTAAGGTGACCAACCTCGGAATTACCCATTTGATCGGCCGGCAAGCCAACATCTGCCCCGGAACCACGCACCAGCGTGTGCGGGTAGTTCTCCCACAAACGGTCCCAGTTGGGCTTTTTGGCCGCCGCAACGGCATTAAACTCTGTGCTTTCACTGTAGCCCCATCCATCCAGGATCATGAGCAACATTGTTTTAGGAATCAATGACATAAGTCCAATATTGTAATCAAGTACTGATCATCCGCGCCAGCGGGGTGATTGTATTATCTAGACTGAGTACAAGTCCAGCCAGACACACCGAATTTATCTGGAAGACGTAGTGTATCACACGGTCTTTAGCGGATTTCAGCCGCTGATCGCCCCGGCGCATGCCGTTCAACAGAAAATGCTTCCAAAATAGTACATTATTGTATAATCTTTTTATTATATATGAACATATAGATTTTTAAGTGTTCATGGGGGAGGCCTTCGGGCTTAGGGAAATGAATATACATGTCAACGGACGACATAAATGCTGGATAGCAGGTAGGTAACATGAATTCTATCGCACTTGATGACGTACTGATTTCACGTGACGAGGATATTGATCGTGCATCACGTTCTCTGAAAGCAATGTCGCACCCACTTCGACTGAAAATTCTCTGTACCCTGGGTGATCGTGAGATTAGCGTACAAGATATTGTTGAACATGTAGGCACATCGCAAAGTAACATTTCCCAGCACCTGGCAATTTTACGTGACAAGGGCATCCTCGCGTCGCGCAAAGATGCCAACCGCGTCTACTACCGTGTTGGAGATGAACGTACCTTGCGACTGATTGGAATGATGCGCGAAGTTTTTTGCCACACATCTTTCTAAGTCTCTTCTTCACGATACACAAACAATTCGCCGCATGATCGCTAGTCGATCATGCGCATAGATATTTCACCAACAATTACAGAACCCAACCATGCAACAACTTCTTGAGTTTATCGGTAACCACCTGGATCTCTTTGCAGCACTTATCGTCATCCTGCTACTCCTCTTCGGCAGCACGTTAATCAGTACGATCCGCGGCATCAAGCAGGTCGGTCCTGCCGAAGCAACACAACTCATTAATCACAACGATGCTATCGTCGTTGATGTGCGTGAAGACAAGGAGTTTGCTGAAGGTCACATCATTAACTCGTTGCATATTCCGATGGGCAATGTACAACAACGTATCAGTGAACTTGATAAATATAAAACGACACCCATTGTTGTAAGTTGTCGCAGTGGTGCCCGATCCAACACTGTGTGTGGCTGGCTGAAAAAACACGGCTTTGAAGATGTCAGGAATCTGAAAGGCGGCCTGATGGCCTGGCAAAGTGCCAGCATGCCTGTGGCCAAGAACTAGTATTTATTTTTAATGGAAATATGTCATGCCTGAAGTAATAGTATACGGAACAGCAATCTGCCCTTATTGTGTTCGTGCCCGCAGCATGCTCGATAAAAAAGGGGTCAACTACAAAGACGTTCGCCTTGATCAGCACCCTGAGCGTCGCCAGGAAATGGAAACCAAAGCAAACGGCAGGACTAGTGTGCCACAGATTTTTATTGATGATCGTCACATCGGCGGCTTTGATGATATGGCAGAACTTGATATTGATGACGAACTGGATCCGTTACTGGGTATTTCCTAAAACTAAAACCTAACAACAGCGAATAAACTCATGACCGAGAACAACGAAGCAAACACGCAACCCAATTTTTCTATCCAGAAGATTTTCGTTAAAGATATATCTTTTGAATCTCCGAATTCACCTGGCATCTTCCTTGAACAGGGCTGGGAGCCAGATGTAAACCTTAACCTGCAAAGCCAGTCACGTCAGCTTGCGGAAAATATCTTCGAAGTTGTACTGAATATTACTGTTACCGCCAAACTTGACGAAGACAAGATTGCTTACCTTGTCGAAGTTCAACAGGCCGGTATTTTCAATGTCAGCAACTTCAGTGAAGAAGACAATGCCTACATGCTTGGCAGTTACACACCAAACATCTTGTTCCCGTTTGCACGTGAAGTAATTTCTGATCTCGTGACCAAGGGTGGCTTCCCACAGATGTTGATCGCACCGGTTAACTTCGATGCACTGTTCCAACAGCAAATGCAGGAACAGCAGGGTGGCGATACAGAAGCAGAGACAGAGCAAGCATAAAGCCAGGCATGACTGCGAGCAGCGTATGTGTATTAGGTGCCGGTTCCTGGGGAACAGCTCTGGCCGTATTACTGTCACAGGACAATAAACCCTGTCGACTGTGGGCGCACAACCCTAAACACATACAGGACATGGCGGAGACTCGCCGTAACCTGCGCTACCTGCCCACGGTAGCACTGCCTGATTCCCTGCAACTCGAATCCGAACTCGAAACAGCGGTCAGTAACGTCGACATCATCCTCATCGCAGTACCCAGTCATGCCTTTCGCGAGACTCTGCGTAACCTCGCGCCACTGCTGCAACCCGGCCAGGGCATCGCATGGGCAAGCAAGGGGCTCGAGGCAGAGTCTCATAAACTTCTCAGCCAGGTCGTTCATGAAGAAATCAGTAATGTGCATCCTGCTGCAGTGATTTCCGGGCCAACCTTTGCACGCGAGGTGGCTGCTGGTTTACCAACGGCTGTAACCGTCGCTTCGGCAGACGAAGCATTTGCCAACCAAATAGCTGAACGTCTCCACACTGAAACATTTCGTGCCTACACCAGCCAAGATGTCATTGGCGTCCAGGTTGGTGGAGCCGTCAAGAATGTACTCGCCATTGCAGCCGGTATCGCGGATGGCCTTGGCTTTGGTGCCAATACACGCAGTGCTGTGATCACACGTGGTCTTGCCGAGATCTCTCGCCTTGGCCATGTACTCGGTGCAGATGCCGCGACATTTATGGGGCTTGCCGGGCTTGGTGATCTTGTCCTGACCTGTACGGATGACCAGTCGCGCAACCGACGCTTTGGTAAGGCCCTCGCAGCCGGTACCCCGGTTGAACAGGCCTTTGCCGAGATTGGTCAGGTGGTTGAAGGTGCACAGACAGCAAAGGTCCTGCACGAACTCGCCACACAACTTGAAGTGGATATGCCAATTTGCGAAGAGGTATACCGCGTTATCTATGAACAGCTTCCGCCAAAACAGGCCGTCAGCGACCTGCTGCACCGCTCACAAAAATCCGAGTAAATACGTATTCCTAGTCCAGGCCTGCAAAGCCCGTCTGGCGCAGTGCCTCGTACAACATCACTGCCACAGTATTTGAAAGATTCAGGCTGCGTGATTCGGGCTGCATCGGCACACGCAGACACTGCTCAGCGGGCAAACTGTCCAGCACCGACTGGGGCAGACCCCGGGTTTCCGGACCAAACAGCAAGGCATCATTGTCTTCGTATTCGATCTCGGCATAGTTCTGCCGACCGCGTGTAGAGCAGGCCAACAACCGTTTTGGCTTTACGGCATCAATAAAAGCCTGCAGGTCTTCGTATTCAGTGACCGTCGCGGTATCACGGTAATCCATACCTGCGCGGCGCAATTTCTTGTCATCGAGCACGAATCCCAGCGGGTGTATCAAATGCAGGCGCGCACCGGTATTTGCACACAGGCGCATCACGTTACCCGTATTGGGTGGTATCTCAGGTTCAAAGAGGACGATATGAAACATCAGTGCCTGGCCAATTTCTTTACGTGCATGGGATTATATCTGTTCACGATTAAACACATCCTATTTTCTTCACGGGTGCTGGTCGCCGCTTCCCCTTTCACGATACAATGCATCGTATGAATCCATTATCCGTTGATTTTTGTGGCATGCATTTCAATACACCGCTGGTACTTTTATCCGGCTGTGTGGGCTTTGGCCATGAATACACCCGCGTTGAAGGTTACTCGAATGCCGATGTTGGCGCAGTATGCCTGAAGGGCACGACCCTTGAGCCTCGACTGGGCAACCAGCCTCATCGTGTTTATGAAACACCGGCCGGCATGCTCAATGCCATCGGTCTGCAGAATCCCGGTACCCCGCATGTGATCAATGAAATCCTGCCGACGCTGGATTTTAGCGAAACACGTTACATCGCAAATATCTCCGGTTCAACGGTTGAAGATTATGCCGAGGTTACGCGCTTGTTCGATGACTCGCCGATCGATGCGATGGAAATTAATATTTCATGCCCGAACGTCAAAGAGGGTGGGGTGGCCTTTGGTAACGATCCAGACATGTCTCGCCGTGTTGTCGAAGCGTGCCGTACGAATACCTCGAAACCGCTTATTACAAAACTGTCACCGAACCAGACCGATATCGCCGCGAATGCGAAAGGCTGTATCGAGGCAGGCACGGATGGCCTTGCCGTGATCAATACGCTCATGGGCATGGCCATTGATATCGAAGCTCGCCGTCCCGTGATCGGCAACAACCAGGGCGGCCTGTCCGGCCCGGCAATCAAACCGGTTGCCTTGCTCAAGGTACACCAGGTCTACCAGGTTGCGAAACAACACAATATCCCGATCATTGGCCAGGGCGGTATTACCTCAGCCAGTGATGCGATCGAGTTTTTGATAGCCGGTGCAACGGGGATTGGTGTCGGTACCGCGCTGTTCTATGAACCGCTTGCCTGCAAGACCATCAATGACGGTATCACTGGCTACCTGAATCGTCATAACCTTTCATCGGTCAATGATTTGATTGGTACGCTCGAAATAAATACGAACAAACCTGCTTGCGGGAACTAATCACCTCTTCCGCACGTTCAGCCCCTGTTTGCTATGCTGACAACTTCGTCTTTTCGGCTTCAACCCACGAATAGAAAGAACCATCGAATACACACCGTGTTCGTTCCACGTGTTGACGATATTTTCACGTGCAAACCATTCAATGATCCTCATCGACCAAGCTTCCCACTGCTGTTTCTTCAGTTCTGAATAAAAGCTCATACCAGGAATCACTTTTATTTCGAATCTACTTGATTTTATACGTTATCTGGTCGAGTCTTATTAACGCACCACATGCCGTGAGGAAAATCACTTGTCGACACAAGTACGCAAAAAGATCCGTCTCGGAGACCTGCTCGTTGAGCACAAGGTCATTTCCGAAGATCAGCTTATGCAGGCGCTTGCCGCCCAGAAGTCCAGTGGCCGAAAACTTGGCAAGGTACTGATAGAAAACGGCTTTATTGATGAAGACAAGATGCTCGACTTCCTCTCACGGCAGCTCCGTATCCCCTTCATTGACCTGAAATACTATAAATACAACGCCGATACTGTGCGCCTGCTGCCGGAAACACATGCACGTCGCTACCGTGCCATTTCACTCGACTCCAGTGGTGATGATGTCCTCGTTGGCATGGCTGATCCAACAGATATCTTCGGTTACGACGACATCGCAAATATTCTCAAGCGCCCCATCCGCCAGGCACTCGTGCGTGAATCCGACCTGATGAAGACCATCGACACGGTCTACCGTCGAACACAGGACATCAGTAACTTCGCCGAGGAACTGGGCGAAGAACTCGCCGAAAATGATTTCGACGTTGCTGCGCTTGCTGAAGGCGCGGATGTAACAGATGCGCCGGTGGTCAAACTGTTGCAGTCGCTGTTTGAAGATGCCGTCCAGGTCGGTGCCTCTGATATCCATATCGAACCGGATGAAAAGATCCTGCGTATCCGGCAACGTATCGATGGCGTACTGCATGAAACCATCATGAAAGAGGCTAACATCGCCCGGGCACTTGTATCCCGCCTGAAACTCATGGCGAGCCTCAACATCTCGGAACGACGCTTGCCACAGGACGGGCGGTTTAATATTCGTGTCAGCAACAAGAGTGTAGATGTACGTCTCTCGACTATGCCGATTGAACACGGCGAATCCGTGGTCATGCGTCTGCTGGATCAGTCGCAGGGTCTGCTCAATCTCGATCAGCTCGGTATGCCCGAAGCAATCTGTGAGCGCTTCAAAAAGATCATTACGCGCCCACACGGCCTTGTACTCGTGACCGGGCCAACCGGGAGTGGTAAGACCACTACGCTGTATTCGGCGCTGAACATCCTCAATCACCCTGAATCGAAAATCATCACGGTCGAAGACCCGGTTGAATACCGCCTGCCGCGTATTAACCAGGTGCAGGTGCATTCGAATATCGGGCTGACATTTGCGCGCGTACTGCGTACCGCGCTGCGACAGGATCCGGATATTGTGCTGGTCGGCGAAATGCGTGATCACGAAACTGTAGAAATGGGCCTGCGCGCAGCGATGACCGGTCACCTTGTGCTGTCGACCCTGCATACGAACGATGCCATCAGTACCGCCATGCGTCTGCTTGATATGGGTGCCGAAGGTTACCTTGTTGCTTCTGCCCTTGAGGCAGTACTGGCACAACGCCTGGTGCGGCGTATTTGTGAGAGCTGCAGTGAAGACTACACGCTCAGCACGCATGAATGGGCCTGGGCACAACAGGCTATTGGTGACAAAACCGACAAAATACAGTTTAAACATGGTGTCGGCTGCCCACACTGCAACAACACGGGTTATCACGGCCGTATCGGTGTTTATGAATTACTCGAGATCAATTCTGCCCTAGCCGATGCGCTGCGCCTGCAGGATTCCGCTGCCTTTAACCGTGCTGCAGAGCGCCTGACTTCGTTCCGACCATTGGTACTCAGTACCATGGATCTCGCTGAACAGGGTGTTACGACTGTTGCAGAGGCAATGCGTATCGCCGGTGATATCAGTATTGAAGCCGAAGATTTTCAAGTACATGCTGCCCAGTCCATACGCGATGAGTACGAGGATAACCCGTAGGCATGGCAACATTTGCGTATAAAGGCCGAACCAATCGCGGTGATTCCGTCGAGGGTAATATAGAAGGCGCCAGTGCCGATTCCGTGGCCACGCAATTACTGAACAGTGGCGTCACACCGATTGATATCACCGAAGCAAAGATCAAACCGAAGAGTACGATCGATGTAAACAACATTTTTGGTGCCCGGGTCAAACTCGATGACCTGATCCTGTTCAGCCGCCAGATGTATACCCTCATGAAATCCGGTGTACCAATCACCCGATCCATCCGCAGCCTGTCGGAATCTTCTCGCAACCCGGCGATGATCAATGCGCTTGATCAAATCGTCGAAGACCTTGAATCAGGCCGTGAAATTTCGTCGGCGATGAGCCAGTTCCCGAAGATCTTCAGTCACCTCTACGTCAGCATCATCCAGGTGGGAGAAAATACCGGTCAACTCGACCAGGCCTTTTTACAAATTGCCGAATACCTTGAGCTGGAAAAAGACACGCGCGACCGTATCAAGGCGGCACTGCGTTACCCCATGGTCGTAATTGTGGCAATCATTGCAGCGCTTGCGGTTATCAACCTGGTCGTGATCCCTGCCTTTGCCAAGGTCTATGAAGGTCTTAATGCCGAGCTGCCTGTGCCGACACAAATCCTCATCGCCATGTCGAACTTTACCGTCAACAACTGGCCGTTCCTGCTCGCCGGGGCAATCTTCGCCGTGGTCGGTACAATTTCATATGTACGAACAGAAAAAGGGCGTTATAACTGGCATAAGTACAAACTTCGTATCCCGATCGTCGGCAGCATTATTAACCGCGCCCTGCTGGCACGTTTTTCTCGTTCATTTGCCATGGCGACCCGTGCCGGTGTACCGCTTATCCAGACCATGACGGTCGTCTCGCGTGCCGCGGACAACGACTATATCGCCGACCGCATCCTGCAAATGCGCAACGGTATCGAACGTGGTGACACCCTGACCCGTACCGCCGCGGCCACCAACCTGTTCACGCCCCTGGTGCTGCAAATGATGGCCGTTGGCGAGGAAACCGGTGCTGTTGACGACCTGTTGCAGGAGGTCGCCGAGTATTACGAACGCGAAGTCGACTACGACCTGAAGAACCTCAGTGCTGCGATTGAGCCAATCCTGATTGTCGCCATCGGCATCATGGTGTTTGTGCTTGCGCTGGGCGTGTTCCTGCCCATGTGGGATCTCGCCGCAGCCTTCCGTGGAAAATAATTCCATGAAACTACCTGAAAAGCGTGCTATAACTTATTGTAGTAATAGAGAAAATGCAGTGGCTTTTCAGTCTGAAAAGGGCTTTTCGTTTCTAGAGCTGATTATTGTCATTGTCATCATCGGTCTGTTACTGACGGTGGCTGTAGATAAGCTATTGATTTTAAAGGTTGAAGCAGAGCGGACGTCCATGGAGACCATCATTGGCAACCTCCGCAGCGCCATCACCTTGCAGGTCGCCAACCATATCACCAAGGGTACGGTGAGCGATCTGGCACAGGCACAGGGCAAAAATCCAATGGACTGGTTATCGACACGCCCGGAGGGCTACATTGGGGTCTTGAATGAACCCGATCCGACCGATATTGAGCCCTACAAGTGGTATTTTGACAGTTATAACAAAGAGTTGGTTTACAGGGTCGGAAATGCCGACTACTTTGAAAGTAAGCTTGAAGGCCCGGCGCGGGCACGATTTAAATTAAAGCTGGACTATACTGACGCCGATAGTAATGGCAAGTACAGTCCAAAGATTGATGAAATTCACGGTTTAACGCTCAGTAACGTGGAACCGTACACATGGCGGGTTGAACCGATCAATGTAGAAGATTACCTCGGCGATGAGGAAGATACTGCCAACAAAGCCGAAAAAACAAACTAGTATTATTACGTAGAGATACTTTATTTTTTAAGGAGTACCAAGCATGAAGAAACAACAAAGCGGTTTTACCCTGATCGAACTCGTGATCGTCATTGTTATCCTCGGTCTGCTTGCCGCAACCGCACTACCGCGTTTTATCGACATTACTGAAGATGCTAACGAGGCAGCTCGCGCCGGTGTTGTCGGTGGTCTTGCCTCTGCCATGGCGATTATCCATGCACAGTGCCTCGTCGACAGTAACTGTGATGATCTCGAGAGTATCGCACTTGATGGTGGTGCCGCTGTTACCATTAATGGCGCAGGTTACCCGGATATCGGCGCTTCTGATACCTATGATGATGATGCTCAGTGTCAAGCGCTTGTTGGTAACATGCTGGGTGGGGGCATCGACTCGTTTACCATCACATTTAATGGTGCTGGTGCCTCAGACGTATGTACCGTAGACGGCAATCCAACAGCTTATGATGACGGACCCGTTGCAATATTTGCTAATGGCTCAGTTGGTGCCGTTCCAGCTGCGATTCCATAGACTGAATTGTCAGGTTACAACCTGATTACTAAAGGCGCTGCTACTGCAGCGCCTTTTTTAATTCCATTCTCCCGTCATACCGACGAAATACCTTGACCCATCGGAGATGGGTAAGGTACTCATACTGAATCTTGAAGAGATTCTATGAGCCAGGAATCCAGAGTATCCTTTTTTCACATCTTAGATTCCGGCCTCGGCAACTGCTCCATGCGTTGCTCTACCTCCTGCATCCATGCAGTCGTTCGCCGGAATGACAAGCTGTTGCTGTCTCAATAACCATTTGACTTCACTACAAAAGCACATACTCTTGTTGTTATGAGTCTGAAGCGAAACATCCGCGGTTTCACCATGGTCGAGCTAGTCGTCACGCTCGTTATACTTGGTCTGCTCGCGGCCTATGCCGCGCCGCGTTTCTTTGATGCGCAACGTTTCACTAACCGTGGCTTTTACAACGAAACCCTTAACGCCGTACGCTACGCCCAGCAATTTGCCGTGGCCACGAACTGTGATGTACAGGTTACCCTGACCGCGAATGGCTACGCGCTCAATCATCCAACTGATAATTGCGACACCTCGGACTTCGACCAGGATGTCCCGCACCCCACACGAGTCGGTAATCCCTTTGCAGGCAGTGACAGTGGCGTCAGTGTATCGCCCGTAACGACCTTTTCCTTTAATGCTCTTGGCGTACCATCGTTCAGTGCAAACCTGCCCGTTATGGTAGGCGATATCAGTTTTACCGTGCATGCCGATACTGGTTATATCGAGGAAAACTGATGCACCTTGTTCACTTACAACGCGGCACGACCTTTGTTGAGCTTATCATCTCGATTGTCGTCATCAGTGTCGCCGTTACCGGCGTACTACTCGTCATCATGCGTAACACGGCCAGCAGTGCTGATCCACTCGTGCAACACCAGGCCATCGCAATTGCTGAGGCCTATATTGAAGAAATCGTCGAAAAACCATTTGTCGATCCGGATGGCGGCGAACCTGAGGCAAGCCGCAGCCTGTATGATGACATTGATGATTACAATGTCATTAGCAATGAAGACCCGACCGACCAGGCCGGGAATCTCATCGCCGATCTTGATAAATACAGCGTCAGTGTTGATGTCGTCAACGAGGCCGTCGGACCGGCCGGTAACCAGGCACCCGCCGGTGATACCTATCGCATTACGGTCACTGTCACGACACCAGGTGGTGACGTCATCCCTGTCAGTGCCTATCGGACCAATTTCTGATGCGCGTCTTGCACAAACAATCCGGTTTTAACCTCGTTGAGTTGGTGATTGTCATCGTCATTACCGGCATCCTAGCCGGAATACTCGCGACATTTATTGCGCGCCCTGTACAAGGTTTCATTGACCTGTCGCGCCGCGCCACACTGGTTTATTCGGCTGAAAGCGCAATGCGCCGCATGCAGCGTGATATCCGCCGCGCCCTGCCAAACAGCCTGCGTGTCAACGCGGCCAACAACGCGATTGAAATGATTAACACGGTCGAAGGTGCGCGCTACCGCTCAGCACCCCCTCCCGGGCAACAGGCACGACGACTGACTTTTAACAATCCTGATTCTGACTTTGATGTACTCGGTAACCTTGCCAGCATTGGCGTTACCGGTCTGCGTGTCGCTATCTATAATATCGGCGCCGTCGATCTTGCCGGCACCCCGGTACGTGGCTCAAATGCCTATGCCCTTGCTGATGCCGTGACGGGTACCAATGTGGTTACGCCCGCCGGGCAGGCTATTACGATTAGTGAAAATGGCAATGAAGACCACATCAATATCGGCGGGGGCGGTTTCCAGTTCACACATGATTCACCCAATGACCGTGCCTACCTCGTTGACACGGGTATCTCGTATATCTGTAGTGCTGGCCAGCTTATGCGCTACGACAACTATGACTTCACGAATTCGACACAACCTGTGCCACCTGTCGGGGCCGATTCAGCACTGATGACCGATAATATTGGTAGCTGCACCTTTACCTACGAAGCCGGCACAGTGCAACGCGCCGGGTTGATGACCCTGGATCTGACTATCTCCGATCCGAACAGCGGCGAACAGGTGCGCCTGCTGCACCAGGTTCACGTGGATAACGTGCCATGACAAGCCTACACAGACAAAAAGGTTTTTCACTGGTCAGCGCGATCTTCATTGTCGTGGTACTCGCCGCACTGGGCAGTTACATGGTCACCATCGGTGGTGCCAACCGCGCCACAACAACGGCCGCCTTGCAGGGGGCTCGCGCCTACCAGGCCGCCCGCACCGGCATAGACTGGGCCGTCTACACAATAACCAGCGTCCCCCAGGCCACAGCCCGCACAAATTGTACCAATATCATTGATTCGGCCAGCTTTGACCTGACTGCAACCGGTTTAAACGGCTTCAGCGTTTCACTGGATTGTGCCTTTACCGAACACAGCCAGCAGGGCATGAATAATATTACAGTTTATCGCCTCACGGCCGTAGCAAACTCAGGAACGTATGGCGATTCTGAATTTGTGCAACGGCGCATCTCGGCGACCATTTCACCCCCATAGTAAATAGGTCATTCTGTCTCGCAAGCGCATGTAAAACAGCTATTATTAGAGAATCTACCTTGGCAGTGCCGGATCTGATATTTATGTCACTTCTTTCAACAGTTCGACGCACTTTTACCCTGTTTGCAGGCTTGCTGGTTGTATTTCCCGCATATGCCATGAACCCGGCCAGTGGGACCTATACATGTAGTGAAGAAGATTATCCAACGGCGAATATCAACGACATCCATTTCTCCGGGACAGGCGTCAATAATGTCGACTACCTTGAAGTCTATATTATTGAAAACGATGTTGACGTCACCGGCTGGCAACTGTGCACGCAGGACAAGGCCAATGGCCAGGCCAATGGCGTCAATTGTTACCCGTTTGGTGCAGGCAATTTCAATAATTACTATTACGGCAATCCGCAAGGTGACGACAGCACCCAAACCACCTTCAATACTGGTACCTACTTATGGCATGACCTTGCTGGCGGTGATCAGTTAAATGGCACGTATGGTGAATTACTGTTACTCAACGAAAATGATCAGGTCGTCGACTTCATCCGGTACTGTGACGGCACATCATGCCCAAACGAATACTGGAACGTCAGTGATTTTGCAAAATGTGGTTTTGAGTTGATCGGACATGAGCCCGGCAACAAAGACATCGCACGCCTGCCAGATGGTACTGGGACATTCCAGGACAATGATGACAATGTCACCCTCGGCAATACCAACGATCCGGGTACTCTGCCAACCGGTTTGTTCTTTTTCAATTTTGATGAAGCACTCTGGAATGGCACCCCCGCCGAAGTCATTGACAGTAATGGCAATGCCTCCGGCCAGGCGATCAATGGTGCTTTCACCAGCTCAGATGATCCCGCCATCAGGGATTCACCCGGTACCTGTGGCTACGGTGATTTTGGTGACAGTA
>Ga0316207_10001108_pt1 | contig 35742 bp, 29 predicted proteins | sample 6weekpyrite_MG_FD_204943 | JGI IMG/M metagenome (GOLD analysis project Ga0316207, IMG submission 204943) | Microbial mat bacterial communities from mineral coupon in-situ incubated in ocean water Damariscotta River, Maine, United States -... | ecosystem: Environmental > Aquatic > Marine >... | reverse complement strand
AAGTTCGTGAACTGTCACTGCACTGCCTCATCATTTACCCTGTCTCGCGATTCGTGGGTTTCGTTATGCTTGGCTAACTCACCCCTGAGACTCGGCCTCATATGATGTTTATTCACCACATCCCTGTAGTTCACCCTTCGGGCCAGGCAGAGCCTGTTGAAAATCGCATCCACGATTTTACTCTGTTCGTAGGCTCGCCGTTTTGCACTCGAACATCCCAGCCGCTCCAAGGCTTCACGGCGCTTGGCCCCTTAGCTGGACGTTGAGGCTGTAGAAAAACTCCTGAACAATTTTTTTTAACTAAAAACTGACTCTCACAGTTGCATAGAATAATATTTACAGTATAAAGTAGACTCAGAATTTAAAAAACAAGCCTATTTCACAGGTCATATTTTAACCAATTTACAGGCTATAGGTTTTTCTACAGCCTCGTTATGTAAAAAGTAATATAGTCGCATTTAATTTTACATAACATAATTAGAGAGCAGTTTTACAAATAATTAGAATGTTAATTTAATACACAATTTAAGGAGAAAATAATGTGTAAATTAAGAAAAAGTATATCGGCTATTGTGTTGTTAAGTGGCCTACTGTTAAATTCGGCCAATGCCGCTTTAGTAGAACTTGTCGTAACTGGAGATATCGATAGCACGAATGGCTCTGTACGCCCTGCAATCAACAGCAGCGTCACGGTAAGCGCGGTCTATGACACTAGTTATGTTGATATCACAATTCCTTCTGATAACACCGGGCGATTTTATGATATTGCTAGCAATACAACGTCGCTGATTTCAATTGGAGTTACTACAGATTTGGGCACTGTTGATTTCGTAACTGCTAATAGCTCACTGTCAACTCCTCCTATCGTAACACAGATACTAGTTCCAGGTATGAGCCAATCATTGGACACCAACATTATATCTGCTACCGGTTTTACCGGCTCTATCGGAAGTATAACGAACCCTTGGTTGTTAAAATTTGTATTGGGAGACTCAGATTCAGGCAACATATTTACCAATCCCAATGAATTGCTTTCGGGAAACACAACTAGCCTTCCTGATTTATCACAAATGTCTGGATACATAGGTATCCAGGATCTTTTACTAGGCACTTTATCCGAAATGGCCTTTTCCGCTACAAGTTACAGTGTTAGCGCAGTTCCTCTGCCTGCGTCAGTGTGGCTACTCGGTAGTGGCTTAATTGGTGTTTTAGGCCTGGCGAGACGTAAAGCTACCTGAAAATTTAATTCTACATAACAACCTCATCCAGAGGACTTTCAAATCTGTCGCGCCTTTTGCAAAAAAACGTAAGATCCCCGCCAGCTTTGAAAGCCCCTGATGGGTTGCTACCCGGAGGATTGCTCTACCCGTGCTCTACCCGGACACTCACCTTAAACCCACCCTAAACAACACGCTGTTTTCAGCGTTAGATAAACCCTAAGCTATTGATTTAATAATATTTCAATCAGCTTACTGAAATGTGTGTCCCGGTAGCTGAGGGCTTTGATACCTTTAATCAACCCCTTATAATTAAACCGATCTTGACTTAAGAAAACGCGATGAATTACAGGAGAGAAACCAATGAAAACCCTAAAAGCATTCTTCTTAGGAGCAACACTGGTTGTTATTGCTATGCTTGGGTTTTCACCAGCATGCATGGCTGAAGAAACCATTGAAGAAAACAATAAAACCAAAAACGCTGACAACCAGAAGCCTGTTACTGAACAAACAACAGAAGAAACCACCTTAAAAAATGTTAAACAGGAAGTGAAAGAAGCAGCTCAGGCGATGAAAGCTTATAGCTTTGATCAGCGTGATAAGGCAATCAACAATACCAAGGCGGCTTTAGACAAGCTTGATAAACGTATCGATGAACTGGAAAAAGAGGCTGATAAGAATTGGGATAATATGAACCAGGCAGCTCGCAATAAAACACGTAACACCCTTAAAGCGCTTCGCAAGCAACGTACTGAGTTAGCTGAATGGTACGGCAGCCTGAAAAACAGTTCTGCTGGGGCCTGGGATGAGGTGAAGAAAGGCTTTTCCGATGCCTACACATCACTTCATAACGCATGGGAAAAAGCAGAAAAGGAATTTAAATCCAATAAAAAGCCTGACAATGAGAAAAACTGATACACGTTATTTTCAACACTAGATAAAACCTAAGCTATTGATTTATTGTTATTTTAATCAGTTTGTTGAGATGGGGTTGAGATGGGTGTCCCGGTAAGTCTATCAGTTTGTTGAGATGGGTGTCCCGGTAAGTCGTCCCGGTAAGTCGGCTAAACGAAAACTCAGTACTTATAGGCAAAAGAAACAGCACCAAGATGGCTGTGATCGTCGGCAACGTCGAAGGCGACATCGAGTTGCAACGTGTTGCCCAGCATCAGGCCGATTCCAGCACTGAGATGCTGCACATCCTGACCGCCGGTATAGATAACTTGCGAGGTGGCGTCACCGCCACTGTACTTGATATCATGGGCCGGGTCGAAAAAATAACCGGCGCGTAGCACCAACGTCCGCTGCTTCATTTCAGTCTGGTATTCCAGGCCGAGATGCAGTTCGGCCACGGTTTCGGTCTTGAACTGTTGTGGGCTCTGGATAATCGTCACATCGCCACCGGGATAGGCATACGGGCTGTGAAACTCCTTGGTGATGCGTGCATAATCGATAATGGTTGCTTCGGCAGCAAAAGTCCACTCCCGGTTCGGGCTGTAGGAAATTCCGAAGGAGGTGCTTTCGGGTAGCGGCAGTGAGCTTTTACAGATCCAGTTTCCAACCGGTGTGTTATTAGGCAGAACTCCGTTGTTGAAGTCACCGCGGCAGCCGCCGATAACGGCACTGTTAATCGTCGCCGGTGAATTGGCGGTGGTCATGGTGTAGTCGGGGTTGGGGGCAATGCTGTAGTTTAAACCAATGGCCAGTTTTGGACTGGGTTGATAGAGCAAGCCGAATCGCCAGTTCGGCTCCTGCTCGGTCTGGCTACCGTAAGTGGCAAATTCAGCCCCATTGAAACTTCCCGGTGCCGGAGTAGCGTCCTGCATAGCCTTGATGTCCATATTCAAGGTCACCAGGCTCGCTGACAACCCGATTGCCAGGCGCCCTTCAAACAGGTCGCGTGCTACGGAAAAACCGAACTCATCGAGGTCGAACATCACATTGTGGGTTTCAACGACTCCGCCGCTGAGCGGATCGGTGACCGTGATGAAACGGTCATAGGGCAGTAGCTTGTGATAGAACAGGCCGATCGCCGACTTCCGATCCGACGACGGAATCGCCAGTGCCATTAGCCCGGGGTTGAGTTGACTGATTTCATCACTTTGCAGGCCGAGGCGGATTGACTGGCCAGTACCGATATTGCTGACCCCAGCTCGGTTGACATCGTTGCAGTGCAGGTAAGTGCTGTCGAAACGGAACTCTTTATGAGAGAGGCGCATCAACGCAGCCGGGTTAGTGAGAACAGCACTAGAGTCCTCAACGGTTGCCACCGCTGCACCCCCCATGGCAAGGGAGCGGGCATCGGCATTCTTCAGGTTGTAGTGGAAGTCGAACCAGGTTGATCCGTTGTCGAAGGCGATGCCGGGTAATGGAATCCCCAGCATTATCAAACCTGATATCCATAAGCATATTCTGTTTCTCACCGGCAGCCCCTGACAGAGGATCGTGACAGGCCGTCATCCAGGCATGCAGCATGGTCTGTGCAGACGAATTCCTACTCTTAATTTCCTGCAGCTTACGAAACCAGCTTCTGCCTGAAAATTGACCAATAACTATAGTTAAAGAATAAATACCCCTTGAGGAAAAGTCTAGTCAAACTACACTCCACTAAATCTGCGTACTACCCACGTGTTATCCAGCGCGCTACCCGGACACCCACCCTAAATAACACGCTATTCTCTACACTAAATAAATCCTAAACCATTGATTTACTGTTATTTTATTCAGCTTATTGGGGTGGATGTCTTAGTAGGATTGGGGTGGATGTCTTAGTAGGATTAGTAGTAGTAGGATTTTGGGGTGGATGTCTTAGTAGGATTTTAGTAGGACTTAGTAGGAATCTCCCCTTTTTTCAAAGGAGGAAATCTACAAATAAAAGTCGATTTTAATCTGTAATATCAGGTATATGGCGCTTAACTTACTGGCTTTGGCTCTGACCTTAAATATTCAAACGGCAAAAGCCAATGGCCTTGTACCGTTTGAATATTTTCAGCATCGGTTTGAAGAGCTGCTGAAAAAACACGAAAATATTGATCACTTATTGCTCTGGAATGTAGCATTAACAGATAGTTAATTTGTTGTGTCGTGCGTGATTGATTGGCTGGCTGGACACTTATGAAATAGCTCTAAATCAATGTTTTCCTGCATTCTTTGAGTGGCTGATGTCGTGATAATCGTATCATGCAGAAAAAATAAACGTTCAGTTTATTAAGTTATGGTCGTTTTATTTGTAACAAAAATTGAACGAATGATCGAGACCTCCCCCTAATTACGGATGCGTGAAAACAATATTCATAAAATTTCGAAATTTTTTGCCGCAGGTTTGCTTGCGACATCTGCACATTATGCAGTTTTATTCATCCTATTTGATGGCATGGGCATAGAACTGGTAGTTGCTACCAGCATTGGTGCACTGATGGGAGGTATTGTCAATTATCTAATCAATTATTTTTACACGTTCGACAGTCAGCGTCGGCATTTACTGGCCGGTGGCACTTTCTTTCTTGTTGCCAGTACGGGTCTGGCATTGAATGCATTAGTAGTTATGCTGGCATTTCATCTGTTGGCATTGACAGCGCTGGTTGCTCAGCTTTCTGCCACTCTAATTGCCTTTGCCTGGAACTACTTGGCACACAGACGCTGGACTTTTTAAAGATTAATGGAACTTTTCGAGACAAACTACACCTTATAGACCAGATGTTTTATTTTGTGACAATAAAAAAGTATGAAATTAATGCCGCTCAAGTTTATATTTGCCCTGATATTGTTGACCGTTTTTAAGGTTACAATACCTATGACCATTACTGTAGGAATGGAAGGTGCCAGCCCGATGGCATCCAAAGAGCAAAGCATTAAACAAACCTGCCATTTCAACAAAATGGCTGTAAGCAAAATATGCTGTTACACAGGCTGTGACCTCAAGCAAGCCACGTTTTCTTTCGGCCTAAACACAGAGCTGCATATAGCCAGCACTACTCAATTTAATATAGTTGTCAGTAGGCTATACAGTATCTATTCACAACCTTTTACCCCCCCACCAATTCAAGCCTGATATTTCGGTTGTACCGTACTCATTCATACAACTTAACTTAACGCTGAATCCATTTTGACTAGCTGTTTATAGCTTAGAACAGTTTTCACGCGTTATATATTAATATTATTTACTCGACAGTCAGGCTGTTTCAGCCCGATGTCGTACAGCTTCTGGTAAATTTCCATGAACTATAGCTTGAATCATCAACGTAACAACACAAGCGAATGCTTAGCCCTGGGTGCATTGCCGTCAATGAACAGCAGGGTTGCGGGCAAAACAACATGTCGTCCATTACTTTCAATCATTGTTCCGGTATACAACGAACAAGCAGTAATTGAATACTGCCATCAACGTCTAGATGAAGTAGCCGACTCCCTGCCACTTGATGTTGAGATTATTTATGTGAATGACGGTAGTAGTGATAATTCCCTGCAATTGCTTCACAAGCTACGCCTTAAGAGTAAGCGTATTTCCATTATCGACCTCAGTCGAAACTTTGGTAAGGAAATTGCCATGACTGCGGGCCTGGACCATGCACAGGGCGATGCGGTTGTTATTATCGATGCAGATTTACAAGATCCACCGGAACTCATTCCCCAAATGATCACTGAATGGCAACGTGGTTATGACATTGTATATATGAAGCGAGGCAGTCGTCGAGGTGAGACCTGGTTAAAAAAAGTCACGGCTCATGGATTCTATCGTCTTATTAGCCGCATTAGCCTTATTGATATCCCCCAGGGGGTAGGCGATTTTCGTCTGTTGAGCCGCCGTGCTGTCGATAGTCTGTGTAAGTTACGCGAATCTAACCGATTTATGAAGGGGCTGTTCGCCTGGCTGGGTTTTAAGCAAAAAGAAATTATTTATCATCGTGATGAACGTGCCCAGGGTGACAGCAAATGGAGTTACCGAGCATTGTGGGGTCTAGCGATGGAAGGAATCACCTCTTTTTCAGTGGCGCCCCTGAAACTGGCCAGTTACATCGGAGTCAGCTGTATTGCCGCGTCTTTGCTTTATGGCCTCTGGCTCGCTAGTCATTTTTTTATATGGCATCAAACACCCCCTGCGATGTCGATACTGGCTACAGCACTGTTATTTTTTGGGGGGCTGCAAATGATTATACTAGGAATAATGGGGGAGTATATTGGCCGCATGTATATGGAAACCAAAAATCGCCCATTGTATCTAGTCAATGACTGGCAGCAATCTGTAATTAATAAAGAGCCTGTCCCCCAGAGCAGCCTGATTAACGAGCAGCATTTATCATGAACAGGCAACTGACCTCGAATTATCGCCGTTGGCTGTGGGTTACCCTGATTACTGTTCTGGCACTGCGCCTGTTCACACTAGACGCTTACCCATTCCTGGATACAACTGAAGCTCGCTATGGAGAAATGGCTAGAAAAATGGTCGAAACTCAGAACTGGGTAACGCCGCAGTTTGATTATGATGTGCCATTCTGGGGGAAGCCACCACTGGCTACATGGCTCAGCGCAGGTAGTTACCAGTTGTTCGGCGTCACAGAATTTGCAGCTCGTTTACCCTCACTGATACTGGCTATGCTGATGCTTGCTCTGGTTTATTATCTCGGTAAACATCAGCATAGCTCTGACCTTGGACTGGTTGCCGCTACCGTACTCGCATCCAACATACTATTTTTTGTTGCCGCTGGTGCGGTCATTATGGATACCGCGCTGGTCACTGGCATTACACTGGCCATGGTTGCATTCTGGCAAGCTATGCATAATGGTCGTCGCAGCTGGGGATATGTGTTTTTTATTGGTATCAGTATCGGTCTGTTGTCTAAAGGGCCGCTAACACTGGTATTGGTATTCGTGCCTATAAGTTTGTGGGTGTTTTGGCAGGGTAATACCAGACAGGTATTACAGCGCATTCCCTGGATAAGCGGTAGTTTGTTAATGTTGGGACTGTCACTCCCCTGGTACATTCTGGCCGAACTTCGCACCCCCGGATTTCTAGATTATTTCATTGTCGGTGAACACTGGAAGCGTTTTATTATTTCCGGTTGGCAGGGGGACCTGTATGGTAGTGCCCATGCCAGGCCACGTGGCACTATCTGGCTATATACCTTAGCAGCCTTTCTGCCCTGGTCACTTATATTACCTGTTCTGGCCTGGCGTATACCGTCACATTCCCGGGGGTTGATTCTGCGTGATTACTCGTGGAGCGGGTACCTGGGGCTCTGGGCTATTACGCCGATTTTGTTTTTTACTTTGTCCGGTAATATTCTGGCGACCTATGCTTTACCAGCGATGATACCGTTGTCATTAATCGGTGCTCAAATATGGCTGTTTGCCCATGCGACAAAGACTACTGAAACTGGGCGTTACAAAACGGGTCTTAAACTATTACCTTACTTTGCACTTATTACACCTCTGATATCCCTCACCGCAATTGGTTTGCAAAACAATGGATATATCGGTACAAAATCTCAGAGAGATTTACTCTCCAGCTATTATCAGTTGCAAGCTGATTCAGAGAGTCGGCTTATCTACTTGCTAAAGCGGCCTTTCTCAGCTCAGTTTTATTCTCGCGGACAAGCGCTAGTTGCAAAAAACTGGCGGCAGGCTTTGCCGTATCTTGATGATGATACAAAAGATTTTTATGTAATAAGAAGTATGCAATTGCAAACTTTGCCTGATGGATGGCAGGACAGACTGAGTATCCTTGATGAATTCCATGGTTACAGTCTAATGGTGGAGAAAAAAAATAATACTGAAAACCAGGAACTTAAACCAACTAAATCGGGGTAGCTCAAGCGGGCTCAGAGTCAATGCCAATAAGTTAAGGGGTAATCTATTAAAAAATTAAATTTATCGGGCTAGCGAGCCCCTCTCTTTAACCTGGAAAGATCAGTTGAAAGTGCGTTTAAAATGCATGCTCTTAATGTGCATAATAAATTCAAAGAATGCACAGTTATCATCATGGATGGTGGGTATGTAGAAAATGCAGGCGCAATTTGCGACCACCTTATTGGTGATAAGCAAGTTTCTAAATTTGCCAGGCGCGTCAAAAGATTGCGCTATTAAAATGTGCGGTCAACTGATTTATCCAGGATGAAGATTTGGTTTCGTAACCGGCCTTTGCTGTGATAGCGGTTAATGAGCTGTCGGAATCGCGGAGTAGTCTCACCGCAGAATTCATGCGCCATTGCAAACCCTAATGAGCCTTCCACACTAAACAGCACACTATTTCAACACCAGATAAACCCTAAACTATTAATTTATTAGTATTTTTATCACCTCATTTAGATGGGCGTCCTGCCAGGCAGGCATAGCCCTGTCATTTCTCATTTAACCTTATTACTATCTAAGACGTGCAAATCTGATCAGCCCAAACAAACCTGCGCAAAAAAGCCAGACAGCAGCAGGAAGTGGAACAGCACTAACATCACCTGATTTAACTGCCCATGCATAGAATAAATTGGCCTCATCATTTCCAAATTGAAAACCCGTGCTCATGTCAAAATACCACCCTCTTCCAGGGTTAAGAATATACTCAGTAGATGACCAATAGAAGTTTGCCTGGAGATTGCTAAATGGGCCTCTTTCAGTCAGACAAAAATCAGGGACTGTACAATTTGATCGAACTCCATTAACGTCAACAAGTGGAGTATTGCCTAATATATTGTAATACATATTAGATAGTTCACTGGTAGCAGTGAAATTATAACCCGCATCAACACCTTGAAAAAAATTCGTGTATGTCACACCATCATTACCAATATCAACTGTATCAGGTAATCGCCAACCAGTTACCCCGGCCACATTGAGCGTTGATACCCAACTAGTCGCTTCTGCCCAGAACATAAGTCCATCCAGGTCTCCTTCAGTACCACCACTAATTGCATATTGGGTTTGCGCATAATTTGCATCTGCTAGCCAGGTAAGATTTGCAACATCATCATAATAGGCTAAACCACCTAAGCGAGTTAATAATGCTGCGTTTATATTAGTTGATACAATTAAAGTGGATAACAATAGTAAAGATTTAATATTATTCATTTTATTTCCTTTTAATTAATAAGATTAGCAAGCTTCTAAACTAAGATTGACTTTGTTAATACCCTCCTGGTTATTTTATATTTATTCCAATACACCGTACTCTCTATAACTTGCGTGCTCAGAAAATTATTTTTCTATTCACAATAAAAAGCTTTCGATATTCTTCCTTCTCTTTTAGTCATCAACAACTCATAATTTTCATCGTCTTCATTGTCTCTAGCAATACCATGAATTTGCATTCTATCCTTGATACTTTTATCGTTAATCACAAATTCTGCGGACTCCCAAACAGGACGATCTGTTCGCCACCACGCTTTAACTTTGTTGCCTTCCAGTATTCCGACGCCAACAATTGACCTGTTTTTAGATGAGACCATAAAACGGACTAAATCTATCATTTCTATTTCAAAGCTAACAGCTGAACCAAAGCGTGAATCTTCGAGCCATTTTTCCTGCAAACACCATTCACCATTTAAGGCAATTTCATTTTGCCTATTTTTCATTCCCCAGGGAATGCCATGCTTTTCGGCTAACTGATACACTTTTTCTAATCGCGTTATTTTAGTTTTATCTAAATCATGATCAATCAATATACCAACAATCCCATTTTCATCAATTAAAGGTGATCCAGAACTGCCCTTTTCAACGTCTAAGTTATCAACAATAACAAGTGATTCATTTGATTTAACAATTTTTCCAGGCGTCTGCCCTATATACCACTTTGACTTTTTACCAATAGATACAACAGACTCACCCATTAACATCCTGCCATTCATCCCCCCTACATCCCACCTAAAAAGCTCCAGGGGTGGGTTATCTTCTCCCCTGAATATCTTATCTATTTTAAATAATGCTATGTCATCTTTTTTCTCACCACTCATTGGTAATAAATCCGCAGAGTACACTTTTGATGAATCTCTAAAAAAATTAACTTTAATATGCGAGGCAACATCTTTTGGCCTGGGCCCTCGAACCACATGGTTAGCAGTAACAAAGTAGTAATGCCTGTCATCTTCTCCAATTACAAAGCCAAAACCAGATTCACTATACCCACTAATTTTTGATGTAACCCTGACAACATTTGGCAATAGAGTAGTGGCCATTTCAGATAGTTTAGCTGTGGCAAAGCCAGGGAAAAACAATAGAGACACAAAGCTTAAATAACTAACCATATTTACTTTCATAAAATCAAACCTCTTTTTGTGGTTTTATAAACAAATAAAACGTTGATAGCACTGACACTATCCACCCCATTAGAGTTGCCGCATCTGACAGTTCTGGATAACCCAAAGTACCCTGTATTATTGATGGCATTAATTTTTTGTTAGTTATAGAAAAACCATTGATTCTTGCTTTTATTTTTTTACCACTCCAGTTCAGACTCAGATCGAGATTGCCTCCCCAAAATTTAGGACAGTCGACAAACCATAAATCACGAGCCGTTTCCTGCTTTGTAAACACAAGCTCTCCATCAATCAAGCTACAACTGTAAGAGGATTTATTATAGCTATTCTGGACTTCATACTTGCCATAGCTAATTTTACTAACCTGTGTTCTTTCGAAATCTATATTTTCTTTAATGGGTAACTTAATACTAAAATCAGCAGAATTTACGACAAAATAAATCACCTTTAAATAACCCGGAAATTTTTCGCGTGCTTTAATATCTTTACAATACTGCTGTTTTCCATCATTCCAGAAGCATACTTGACCACTCCCCTGCAGAGCCAGCTTGCCTCTAAGGGAAACTGGCTCATCTATTGACAATGAACGGACGTTCATTTCTAGAACGTTTTCATTATTTGTAAAAAAATGTATGTTTCTTTTTTCTGGAACCTGAAAACCACTAAGGTAAATTTTTGATGATTCACCTGCGATGACGGTGAGCTTACCCTTCGAAGGCTTTGAGTTTTTCTTTAACGCCAGATAACTTTGTTCAACAAAATGATTTTCAGAATAGTCAACTTCATCTATAACTAACCTTTTAGTGTTTAATAGAATTTTGTCATTCAACACTAGCTTTGTACTCAGGTCTATACTCACTGCCGTACTAATCGTCTTAGCTCTTAAATTAATATTACCCGCGTAAGGTAGATTGCCAATAATAATACATAAAACCCCAAGAACGATAAGACCTATTGGGTACTTATATTTATATAAAAAACAGTTAGCAATAGTTTTATCTGGTTTTATGTTGAACATGCATATTATTTTTTAATTAGTGATTACACGCATCGTTTGAACCAGTACATCATCACTATCGACCGGTTTCAATTGTATTTCTAGCTGCAAGATATTGTCATCTATACTTTGCGGAGTCCAACCAGGGATCTCGATTATTATGGGTTCTCGCGCTTCATATTCATCATTGAGCAATAAATAGGAGTTATCTTCATCCCCTTGTTTATAAACATAAACGGTATTTATATCTTCGTATGTTCTAATTATCAGCCGGCCTAGAAACTGCTTCGCATTGCAGTCTTTTGACTTGCACGCTTTTTTCTTTACGTTATCTACTTTAACCTCTAGCGGAACAACAAATTCTACATTATTTAATTCTGCCCTTCCGTATATGCCGATATTATTTTCTAGCTCAGTTAAGTTTTTGACAACATCAGACATAGGCCAGGTAAATTCTTCACCAACTTTTATGCTAGCATCCATTCTAAAATAAAAATTGGAAGGTAGTGATTTACCTATAATTTGAATATTTTTTAGTGGAATTTTAAATTTTGTCTTGCTATTAATATTGAGCTCATCTACGCCTTTCGTAAAAACCTGCTGACGCGTGAAAGACAAAATTTCAAAGCCTGAAGAAATTTTACTTTTATAAATTCCTTCGCAACGGAGACTGCCATTGCTACGGGCCTGATAGCCGAGTTTTTTATTTGAAGACGGGAATTCACTTAAATTGCAGTTAGCATTTTGTGCGAGTGCAGGTAACGGCACCTGCACAATTAATATAAACGCAATAAATCTGCATATATAAAATATTATTTTTTTCATTTGATTAACTTCAAAATTATTATTTATAATTCGAAACAAATCTCAGCTCTTGCGCTGCCAAATTAAAGGGCCAGATTCCTTTCACATAATTGCGTGTCAGCAAGACCCACACTAAATAAACTATTGTTATACAGACCACACCATAAGCATTAACTAATGCTTATGGAAGTTATTCACATTCCTATGGCTATACACGAAAAATTATTTATTGCTGAATTTTCTACTACCGAACAGACCAATTATTGCTGAACCCAACAAAAATAAACTGCCAGGCAAAGGAACTGGAGTAATCTTAACCAGAGCGGCACCAATGTTAGGATTAGAAAAGTTAAAATCAAACAGGCCTTCCCCTGTAAAAGCATACCAAAGTGTACTGTCCGCACTTACGGCTAACGAAGCCCCAGCTAAAAAGGGTTCTACCATTTTATCCGCATAGTAGAATAGTGTAGCTGGACCGTCATAAGGGTCATTCGGACCAGTAATTTTCAGGTCAGTCCCTGTGCTTCCGATTAATCTAATTAGAGAAAGTGTTTTTTTCGCTTGCTCAGGATCTTCACCAGAAAAACTTCTAACACCGGCATTGCTAAACAACTGTTGCACCTCCTGCAAGGTTGCCAGACGATATCCATTATAAATAAATTGATATGGATCATCTCCCGCTAATAAATTATTATTCGAAAGACCCTGGGTTGCAGTGATGTCTACCCATTGAAGACCGGTAACGGTATCTAGCGTAAGAAGCCCGTCTCCACTTCCTTGAACAAGATCACGTTCAATTAATGCAGCGTGAGTGTTTATCGATAGAATAAGAGAGAGGCCACATAATAACAGTTGAGATTTAAGTATTTTCATAACTCATCCTTGTTTATTGTAGTTATTAGAATTTAACAAATCCAACCAATCTGAATTTTTGTCAACTTAGAACTGCAAAAGCAGGCTAAGAGTTTACATTACCTGGTGTTTTCAGTCAAAAGTGACTAGCTCCTCTGTTTCATTAAGTTTTATCACTGCTGTCCCGTTAAAAGAAATTAGTTTATGTTTAAAGTGCATTGTTATGTGGTTAACGGGACAGCAGTGAAGTTTTATATATAAAAATATTACACATACAAGAAGTAAAAAGAATAAAAGTAAAGCATTATTAATTAAGACTTATTTCTTGGTATCCTTGACAGCATTTATAAGTTTATGCCTCAGTTTAAGCATGGACTTATAAATTTTTAAGTGCACCATTTTTTAACTCATCCTGACTAAAAACACCCTTATCACAAATAAACGCGGTTACATTATCAACTGGAGAAACATCAAACGCCGGATTGCATACAGGGGCGTTCGCGGGTGCCCAACACACATCGCCAAAACTGCCATGTACACCACGCACTTCATAGGCTTCACGTTCTTCTATTGGAATACCCTCTCCCGTTTCACATTCAAAATCGATGGTAGTGTAGGGGGCTACTGGATAAAAAGGAATATTATGGTATTTAGCTAACACTGAGAGTGAGTAGGTGCCAATTTTATTGGCGAAGTCGCCATTGAGTGCTACCCGATCAGAACCAATAAAGATCTTTTGGATCTTTCCCGTTTTCATCATATGGGCCGCCATATTGTCAGTAATAATTGAATAGGGAATTCCTGCCTGTTCCAGTTCCCACGCAGTCAGGCGCCCCCCCTGTAATAGCGGTCTAGTCTCGTCGACATAAACATGAATTTTTTTACCCTGTTCATGGGCTTTAAAAATCACCCCAAGGGCGGTGCCTACTCCTGCTGTAACAAGCCTTCCCGTATTACAATGCGTAAGAATACCATCTCCATCCTCAACTAACTCAGCACCGTATTCAGCCATTTTGTCACAGAGTTCTACATCCTCTTCGAAAACCCTGACCGCTTCCTCTTCAAAAAGTTGATGAAAGTTTTCCTTCTCTAAATGCACCAGCATTCGATCAATCACCACCATTAAATTAATGGCTGTCGGGCGTGACTCGCGTAGTTTAAGCGCCATGTCCCGAACTTTATCTCGGTCATCAATGCCTTCTGAAAATTTAGCGAGCGCAAGCCCGGCTGAAATACCGATAGCAGGTGCGCCTCTTACCTTCAGCATCTGGATAATTTTCACCATGTGATCCACATCTATAACTAAAATCAGGTCTTCATTGTGGGGCAAAAGCTGCTGGTCGAGTATATAAAGTTCTCCGTCTTTAAAACGGATAGCCAGAGAATGTAAATCTCTCATAGGGTTTTATCTCCAATCTTTTTTCTCATTGCATAAAGCACATCGATGGCCTGTTCATCAAGTTCTGTCACTGCGCCAAAACTTTTCGCCTTAAGTAAAATTTCACAGGAATGTTCCAGCCTTTCCATTCCGTTATAAGCTTCGATGAGATCCTCACCAAAACTTAAAGCTCCATGACGAGCAAGCACCATGACTTTGTTATTTTTAATAAATGGATGTAGCGCGGTTCCCATCTCCAGGCTACCCGGCATCTGGAAAGGAACAATGGGGAGTTTTCCAACGGCGAGGATCAGTTCAGAAAAACTTTTGCCGGGTATTTCCTGTGCAGCAGGGTGCGCAATAGTGTAGGCAACGGCCGTTGGGGGATGGGCATGAATCACGGCTCTTGCATCCGCCCTCATTTTGTAAACCTCAAGGTGCATCAACATTTCACTACTGGGCTTTCCTTTTATCACCTTGCCATTTAAATCGACAAGCGCAATATCTTCCTCTACTAAAAGAAACTTGGGCTTTGCTGAAGGCGTGATTAGAATGGTATTATCATCATAACGATAACTAATGTTGCCATCACATGCCGCCAACATATTTTTATGATGTAGCATGATTGCCGTTTTAATAATTTTTTCTCTAATTTGTTGTTCTGATTTATTCATAGGCCAATTTTAACAGCGAGCACAATTCATGACCAGCAAATGCATTTCCTATTTCCGAAATCCAACCTTAAACTTTATATGTATTTCATTGTGTAGGTGTAAAACCAGGCTCCAATGCCTGTTAGTTAAGCTTTTTTATGTAGGTGCCCCTTTAGGTGTACAAAAAAAATCGCTATAAAATTATACAGTTAATGTGCACCTAAAGGAGCACCTACAAGGTAACTAGTCTTAACTTACTGGTATTGGGTCTGGCCCTCTGCTATTCTCTGACGTGATCACGTAAGTTGGTACACATAGTTAAGCAACTTTTTTCAATACAGCCATTTCTTTTTCATATTCGTTAGGACTTTGATAATTCAAATATGAATGAACTCGTTGACTGTTATAAAACATGGAAATATATTCCCGTATACCCTGCTATGCTTCATACCTGGTTTGGTAATTCCGCCACTGCACACGTTCTTGTTTCAGACTGCCCAAAAAACTTTTAGCAACTGCGTTATCCAGCAATCACCTTTACGGCCCATGCTGCCTTTGAAATCATTGGTTTCAAGTAGTTGCCTGAATTCACGACTAGCATATTGAGCACCGCGATAAGAGTGGTGAATTAACCCAGCTTCGGGGCGGCACGGTTTTTTCTCAATTATATACTCAGGTAAGGAAAGCGTAGAGCGCGCTATGTCTTTTCAAGCCTAAATAAAATCTATTGATATTATTTAAGGCATCCGGGTTATTTAACAAATCCCTTGCTCATTAATAAACCGGTAGCACAAGTTAAGTAGTTTTTATAGTTTCTGCTACGTTGTTGTTCACTGGCATTGGGATCATTAAGGAGTGCTTCCGAAATATTTTCAATAATCGGACGATTTGCACTGGCTTCAGGGTATTTATCCCATTGCTGATTAATTCGTTGTTCAGCCTGGTCCCCGACAATCGCACCACAGATAGAGACAACCTCACTGACCAGTACATTGTTTTGTGACGAGTTGGATGTTCCACCTGAAGCCAGGCAACCCGTACCGGCGAAGAAAAAACAACCAATACTACAAAAGGAGCGAGCATTGGGGCAGGTGCCGCGCTGGTTGTCTCTTATCTTGCGAATAAAAACAAATCAAGCAGTGAACGTAAAAAGCGTATGTTAAGAGATGCAGGCATAGGTGCGATAGTGGGTGGAGGTGTCGGATATTATATGGATACACAGGAAGCCAAGTTACGTAAACAACTCCGCGCCACAGGGGTAAGCGTAGAGCGTGATGGTGATAACATAAACTTAATTATGCCAGGCAATATCACCTTTCCCTCGAATGGGACCGCATTAAAGGCGGACTTTTATGAGGTGCTTGATTCTGTTGCGCTGGTACTGGAAGAATTTGATAAAACGGTTATTGTGGTGTCAGGGTATACCGATAGTAGGGGCTCAAGTTCATATAACCAATTACTTTCTGAAAAGCGCGCTAGCTCAGTGGCGGCGTACCTGAAAAGAAAGAAAGTCAACCCGGTGCGCTTCGAAGTTATTGGTTTCGGTGAACAAAATCCGATTGCTAATAATAAAACAGAAAGCGGTCGAACATTAAACCGTCGTGTTGAACTTTCACTTTTGCCTGTCACTGAATAAAGTGTGATAGCTATTTGAACCTGTGTTAATTTTAGGGTAATTAATCAAAAGTGTATCTGGCCTTTTTCTTACAGGGTTTATTGTATGAAAGAGGCCGATGTAGATCCGTTACTATTCTGCTTCGTCTCTGGTATAGCTGCATTCGTCAATATGAATGCAGAATCACTCATCTCACTGTGTATCAATTTACTTGCCTTCATGTTGGTAGACATTTGCTCAGCTATCAAAGTGACTCGATGAATATCGGGCATGCTATGTGTGAATAGCGTTATGCTTTATGAGCTGTTGTAAATGGTGCTTGAACAGACAGGTTGATTGATAAATATTTTTATATATTATGTGCCATACAAATCACAGAACCATAAACGCTAATAGAGCGGTACAATTTTTCGAATAAGATAACTTAGAGTCAGGCTTAATAATTGTTAAGAAGTGTTAAATCTAATCGACATATATTGCTTATGCCCAATTAGCAGACTAAAGTCGCAGCATGATTTAGATGAGAATCACAATAACTGTTGTGTTCTGTAATTCAGAATAATTTTGCTGGAGTAAAAAATGAAAAAAATATTACGCTCAATACCACTGGCTTCAACCATCTTAATGACAATGAGCCCTACGCTTGAAGCTGCAGATAATACTGCAAGCAACTGGTACGTCTCACCCATGCTATCTTACATTAAGTCCGACGATGATCGTCAGGCCGATGATGGTGCAGGCTTGATGTTAGGTTTTGGTACACAGATGAGTGAAAACTGGAACCTTGAATTGAGTGCAGCGACAGATGCGCTGGATTTTGAAACCGCTAACGGCGAATACAAGCAAACAGGCCTGATTGTAGATGGTTTGTACTTCTTTAATCGTGACACTACGACACAAACCTTTGCGGTGATTGGTGCTGGCGTGATGTCGACGGATATCGGTGTTACTGATACGACTAACCTTATGGCGAATATAGGTGTAGGTGTAATGCAAAAGATTACTGATAGCGGTATGAAGTTGCGTGCAGATGTGCGTTATCGTGTCGATCTGGATGATGAGTCGATTAGCAGTGAAGATGGGTTTGACGATATTATGCTGAATATTGGTTTGGTCATTCCGTTTGGTGTAGAAACCCGAGCGGCTCATGTTTCTATGCACAAGCAAAGCATAGATTCTGATAATGATGGCGTAATGGATAGTGCAGACAAGTGCCCAGCAACCGCCGCAGGTATTAAGGTCGGTAATCACGGCTGTGAAATAGTACAGAAAGTTGAATCGCCCGTCGTCAAAGATGCTGATAATGATGGTGTGGTTGATAGTCAGGACAGATGTCCAACAAGTGTCGCAGGAGCAATAGTTGATACTAAAGGCTGTGAGTTACAGCAATCATTTGTATTGAAAGGCGTTAATTTCGAGACCTCATCAGATGTATTAACAGGTACTTCAAACACTGTGCTGGATGAAGTAGCAGCGACTTTGATTAAAAACTCAAATATAAATGTTGAAGTGGCTGGTTATACCGATGACAGGGGTAGTGCCAGCTACAATCAGCGTTTATCACAAAAGCGCGCTGAATCGGTGAAAGCGTACCTAGTAACTGCAGGTGTCGCAGCGAGTCAGATGACGGCAAAGGGTTATGGTGAAGATTCGCCCGTAGCAGATAATGCAACTGCTCAGGGCCGGAAAGAGAATCGTCGCGTAGAGGTGCATATCATCAAGTAGGCCTATCTGATGGAAAGGGCGTAAGCCCTTTCCATTTTTATTTATGTATCGATATCTTAAAATATAGAATTTATTATTTGGGTTCGAAATATGTGAGTGAGTCATCCCCAGAAAAAGAAGTTAATGCCATATTGGCTAAGAACACGAATCTTGCGAGCAAACTGGCGATGCTGTGATCTTCATTAAGTCCATCTATTCGCCGCCTGGCTGTTAGTTTTCTCTCCGCATGGTTAAATATTATTAGTGGCTCATATTGGTGAATGGCGGATATTGCCGACTCATAGATAATACTGAAAGTTAAAGATTGTTAAGTTTATGTTGTAGCTATCGAAGTTTGTTCCATGGTTTTATAAAATATGTCTCACAAATTATTACTAAGGAATCATGAAAATGAATACATGTTTTAAAACAAATAAAATAAAAATATCGCCTGTTTTGCAGCATACAGTAGATTTAATACTGATACTGGCGATTATGCTAGTAGTAATGAAGCCGGTAATGGCTGATCCCATTAATATTAATAAAGAAAATGTTGAGGCTTTGCAACAGAACCTGGAAGGTGTGGGTGTGGGTCCGGTTAAGGCACAGGCTATTGTTGACTACCGTAAGAAAAATACCCCTTTAAATCGGTTAGTGATTTGAAAAATGTTCCTGGCTTTGGTGAGGGAATTATAAAAAATAATCGACAGAATATGTCTACATCTCAAGGCTTGACAAGAGCAGAAGAAAATAAAGAAAGAACATAAGAGATGATAGAAAGAATAAATCGTCTAAAGACGATGACAACGATGTAGAAGATAAGAAGTCCCGGTAATGATCATTATTGGAAATAATTTTACAATTAAATAATCAGGTGAAAGAGATGGAAGAATTATTCAATTCTAATTCAGATATTATTAGTCAATATGTAATACCCTGGGCTATCAATATTACGATTGCAATTTTAATATTTGTGATTGGTCGATGGGTGGCCAGGCTAGTAGTTAAAAACATTGTCAAATTAATGCAACGTGCGAATGTTGATGAGTCATTGCGTAAGTTTGCAGGAAATATCATCAACGCAGTGTTGACAGTGTTTATTGTGATAGCCGCACTGGAGCAGCTCGGTTTTGATACTACCTCAATTATGGCCATATTTGCAGCCGCAGGTTTGGCGGTTGGTTTGGCACTAAAAGATTCGTTATCAAATTTTTCAGCCGGTGTTATGCTGATTATCTTCAAGCCATTTAAAATTGGTGATTTAATTAGTGCGGGTGGATCTACCGGTGTGGTAGAAGATATTCAGATATTCAATACGATTATGCGTACTGGGGATAACCAGGAAATCATCGTGCCAAATAGCCATATATACGGTGGTTCCATTACTAATATAACAAAACGTGATACGCGTAGAATCGACCTGGTAATAGGTATTGGCTACGATGATAATATTGCCAGGGCGAAAGAAATTCTTGAGGGTATCATTTCTCGTCATGATTTGATTCTGCAAGAGCCGGCACCCGTTATATCGGTTTCAGAATTAGGTGCTTGCAGTATCGATCTTGCTGTGCGCCCATGGGTAAATACGGGTGACTACTGGGGTGTACGTTCTGATTTACTGCAGACGATCAAAGAAGAGTTTGATGAGAATGGAATATCTATTCCTTATCCTCAGCAAGATGTACATATTGTTAATATGCCAGCAAAAGAAGCATAAATAGTGGCAATAGATTAATTTTTTAACTTAAGTGAGAATGACAATGAAATATTCAACATCATTAATGGTATCGGCTTTACTGTTTTCAGCTAATGCTGCTGCTAAAGATGCAGACCCTGAAAGCTTATGGAAGGCATCAGCTGAGTTAGGTTATGTATCAACCAGTGGTAATACCAATACTCAAACATTAAATGCAAAAGGCATGGTGTCGACTGATCGTAAAGACTGGCGTCATAAGGCTCAAATTTCAGCGATGAACTCATCGGATGATGATATAACCACTGCTGAAAAATATAATCTCATAGGACAAAGTGATTATAAACTAGCGGGTGATAAGAACTTTCTATTTGGCGTGATTGACTATGAAAACGATAAGTTTAGTGGTTACCAATATCGCGTCAGTGAGTCGGTTGGTTATGGGCGACGTATGATTGAAGACACTGATTTAACTCTGGATCTTGAAATAGGTCCGGGTGCGCGTCAATCAAAACTGGATGATGGTACCACTGAAAGTGAAGGTATTATTCGTGCCGCGGCTAATCTTGGTTGGGCAGTAAGTAAGACAAGTCAATTTGGTGAAGCCTTGACTGTTGAAGCGGGTGAAGATGTGACTGTGACCAAGTCGGTAACAAGTTTATCTAGCAAGATCAACGGTAATTTATCTATGAAGATAACCTATACCTATAAAACCACCTCTGAAGTACCGGTCGGTATTGATGATACCGATACAGAAACCGCGGTGACATTAGTTTATAATTTCTAACTGTTTATGTATAAATTTAAAACCTCTAATGCGATTTTAGAGGTTTTTTATTGATTTTTAAGTGGGTTCTTCAGGTAATTTAATGCAGAATCGACTGCCTTCACCCAGGCGACTGTCAACCGTGATACTGCCATGATGTCTTTCAATAGCCGCATGTACAAATGCAAGCCCTAAACCTATACCTGACTCTGTCGTGACCCGTTTTGTGCTGTGTTGTTTTGCGCGTTTGAACCGATCAAACAAACAACTCATATCATCTTCACTGATGCCGGGGCCATTATCCTGTATGCAACAGATAATTGTGGCGTTTTCTCGGTGCAAGCTTACGGTGATCTGGCACTCTATATCGCTGTATTTAATCGCGTTGCTTAATAGATTAATCATCACTCGTTCAAGCATAGCGCCATTACCTGAGACCCAACCATCGATAGAGAGGTTCTGGTGGATGGGTATTTGCTTTATGTTTGCCTGATCCCATACAGTATCTATGGCGTTAGCAATGACATCTGACATGTTGGTGCTGTTAAAGCTAATATCATCACCACTCTCAACTCGAGAGAGAAGCACAAAATTTTCTGCTAACTGAATAGTATAGTTAACGTTATGTTCAATGCGTAAACTGAGTTCGTTTTTCTGGTTATTTAGCTTGTTTTTCTCAAGCATTGCCAATACGGAAACCAGAGGTGAACGAAGATCATGGGACAGGAAGCTTAGCATTTCGTTGCGTTTTCTTTGCGCGTCTTTTATTTCTGTGATGTCGGATAAATTAATAATAAATCCTGATATCGATCCATCTGCTATCTGTAAAGGACTAATGTTGATGACCAGGTCTTTATTGCCTGCAGTGCGAACCTGCAAGTTTTCATAGTATTTATTGGAAAGCAGTGAGCTGGTGATAGACTCCCATGATTCGCCGCTAGTCACAGTTAATCTATCCAGAACGGGGTTAATTGGATGGTGTAGTAATACTTCGCCCGGGGCTTTGCGGAGCAGATTGCTCGCCTGGCGATTAATTAAAGTTACGCTACCAAGGCTGTCAATTACGATAACGCCATCCGCCATTTGCTCAAGGCTATCAGTCACGAACTGGCGTAAGTAAACCAGTTTATCGGTGGCAGCCTGTATGTCACGGATACGAGACTCGATCAGTTCAACAGTGGTTTTGGCCTGGCGGGCAGTGGGTTTCACCAGCTGGCGAATATAGGTTTTTAATATTTTGCCTTGCTGCTTATCTGGTGGTGATTCCTCGTTCCAACGTATGCATATTCTATGGATATTTTGGTTTATAGATATATTGCGTGCATAGATGGAATCCGAGATTAATCTCCACTCTGCGTCAGATAATTCCCCCTGACATTTATTACAGTAATCTCCAAGTCTCAAAATGATATCGTTGCTGGAGTCAAAAACCGTTAATCCGTTAACAGGAACCAGATTTTGTAAAAAGCCGAAGGGTTGCTCACTTTGCAGGGCGACGTAACGTTCAATTTCACTGGCTTCTACAGAGAGATTTTCAAGTTCGCTATTCAGGTATTTAACCGTGAATTCAAGTCTGCGCCAGGCCCAGAGAGGGTATGAAAGTAGCAAGCAGAGAATCGTCGCACTCAGTGGAATCCATATATGGAAACCGTGTAAGAGTATGAGTGACATAAAAAATAATGCGGCAATTTCAGCGCTCACAAGAAACAGCGTCATACGTGGTGTTAGGTAGGTGAATAAAAGAACAGGCAGCATGACCAGAGCGCCAGCAATAAAATAATGCAGAACTGGCGGAACAGGTTTAATTAATGTTCCCGACTTCAGGGCCTGTATAATATTGGCATTGATTTCAATGCCAGGCATGCTACGTGCCAGTCCCGAAACTGGAGTGGGTAGTGAGTCGCCCAGTCCTGCGGCGGTGACACCGATTAACACCATTTTGTCTTTCAGCATTTCAGGTAACACTTCACCATTTAATACATTAATATATGAGGTGGTTTTATAACTGCCTGGCGGGCCTGTAAATGGAATTAAAAAATGGTCTTTTCGAACCCAGGTCCATGGCGTGCTAATACTACTGTCAATGCTATGGTTTTGTGTTTTGTAGGCGCTATTCACTTCATCAAGCATGGACAAAACAGAGATGCCAATATGTGGCCAGCGAGCTTCACCCAGTCCCTCATAGAGATAGAATCCGCGTGCAATACCATCTGCATCCAGTTCCACATGAACATGTCCAAGGTCTGCAGCGGCCTGAGTGAGCTTAGGCAAGGGTAGTGTCTCCAGTAGCTGGCCCTTTAATCGTGTTTGTTCAAGTAAAACAGGTAATACGACTTTATTGTTTCTATAAATCGCCTGTGCAAGTTGTAGATCACTCTGACTATCTATCGTTGACTCTGAGAAAATCACATCAACCAAAATGGCTTTAGCCTGATAATCAGTCAACAGGTTAATAAGCTTTGCGTGAATATCCCGTGGCCATGGCCAACGACCCATTGCGCTGAGGCTGGCTTCATCAATAGCAATGATAACAATGTCCTCGTCGGCCTTGTGTTCGATAAGACTTGATTGAGCATCATAAATTAACCTGTCCCAGCGCCATAACCAGTCACCATATATAAGCGACAGGCACAGACAGGTAAGCAGAACGCTTAATTTTAACGATTCATTACGTGCCGAATAAGCTGCTGATGTCATATGCCAGATATTAAATAGTTAAACGATGGATCAATCATAATAACTACAATAGAAATGCCGGTAGAAGATAAAGCAATAATAGTAAGGCTTCATATTTGTTATCACTGACTTTAAAGCTTCGAGTATCAGAAGCTTTGCCAGTATTACCTTCGTTATCAACAGTGGTGACACGCCAGAAATATTCACCCTCTGCCAGGTTGTCTTTTAATGTAGCGGTGTTGGCCTTATCCACTTGCTCAAAAATTACGTTATTAAACTGGTTATCAGTTGAAACCTGTAGCTGGTATTTCGCGACATTTTTTTCTTCTGTCCACTGAAAGTCATAAGGTCCGTCGTCTGCATCAGAGTCTTGCTCTGGAAGCGTTAATGTAGTGACAGGGAAGTGAGTATCTATCTTGATGGCCAACTCGGCATTAAAGCCTTCCAGTCCTGCTTTATCTATACCCCTGATACGTAATATATACTGACCATCGCTAAATGCATTGAGGGTAAATTTGGCAGTTCCACTGGTTTGTTCAAAGCTGACTGCACCGGGCTCCTGTGCATGGGAAAGCTGTATGCGGTATTTTGCTGCACCATCGAGTGAAGGCCAGATCCATGTATATGGAAGGGCTCTTATTTTTGCAGGCAGCGCTTTGAGGCTTGGCGGCTGCAGGAGTTTCACTGGAGGTTGAGGTGGTTTGCCCTGTTCGGTTATTGTACCAAAACCTTTTTTAACTGATTGCTCAACATCTTCTGCGGCTACACTCACCGCGCCTTTAGTAACTTCACTCGCCATCGATTGCTGGTTTTGCTGGTAGGCGATACGAAACTGAGTGCCACGGACTGCGGCAACTGCAGCTGGTGTGGTAATTTCATATCGAGAGGAAGGGTTACGCAATGGGCGAACAGAGGTTTCAATTCGCCCCTGTTGTAAACGCAGTCGAGTATCTACCATACCGGTTGAACCGTATGAGCTCAGGGTATTAAAAATAACCTGGCTGTTTTTTAATAACAGCAGTGTAGAGCCATCTGCAAATTGAATCAGCGCACTGCTGTCCGCCTCGGTGATGATAGTGTCGCCGATAGTGATAGTTTGTTTAGATGCTAAAAGTGTAGCGTCCTTTGCACTCGATTTTTTATATTTTACAGTACCCGCTACACTAACAACGACGGCTGGGGCTGCTTGTACTTTTAACCATTCCAGTGGGACCCGTAAGCGAGTGCCGGGCGCAAGTTGTTTAGCTACATCTACGTTATTATGTTTCTGTAGACGTGACCAGTAGTTAACATTCTTCAGATGTTTTTTACTGATATTCCAGAGATTATCTCCAGGCCGTGTTGTATACGTCCATTCTTCAGTGGAACCGGCTAATGGGTATAACATGAAAAAACTTAGTGAGAGAAAAAGGCTGAGGTGGTAAAACGTCGAGGAGATAAAAAAGAAATTATGTTTTGATTTCATGTTCGAGTCTTTTGGATGTCATTTAGCGGAAATTTTAATATAGTGATAAAAACTACTGGTTCAGACGTTCAAGTCGGTAACCATGCCCATAAACACTCTTCAGTCGCCAGCCATTTTCGGGGCCAATAGCGAGTTTTTTTCGTATATTAGACGCGTGGGTGTCCACCGTGCGTGTATTTAATTCGGCTTCCTGTTGCCAGATAGCGGAGAGTATGGTTTTTCTTTCGAGCAGCATACCTTCATTCGAAAAAAAATAATACGCCAGTTCAAACTCTTTACTGGAGAGTTCTATTTTTTTGTCGCCAATAGAGGCCTGCTGGTTGGCAGGGTTAAACGTGTAAGGTGAGTAATCTATGACTTTAACATTACCAGTTTCTGCTTGTGATCGCCTGCTATTTGCCTTGAGTCGGGCAAGAAATTCAAACTGGCGTATCGGTTTTACCAGATAGTCATCAGCCCCCGCATTTAATGCACTAACGATGTCTTCTTCGCTATCCCGACTGGTGATAAAAATAATGGGCGTGTCCATATGTAAATCATGACGTATTGACTGCATGACCTCCGGGCCGTTGATATCCGGTAGCTCCCAGTCGATTAGCAGCATATCAAAGCTCATGATATTCAAGGAATCGAGTAAGGAGCGCCCAGTCGAGTAAGCGTAGCAGTCATAATCTGCTGTCCGTAGCCATGATTCAATCAACTCAGATAGGACCAGATCATCTTCTAATATAGCGACTTTGAGAGGCAAGATTAGTAGTACTCCATTTTGGTTTCTATAAGCGGAATTATAGAGATATCTATCTTAGTGTCTACTTTATATACACCTCTCAGCGGCTGCAGTGCCCGCTTGCTAATTCCTGAGAGGTCTGAGGTGGAGGTGAGAGTGCTAGAGTAGTGGCTCTTTTATATTTAATGGTTGAAATGACAGTAACTTAGATAGAGTCAGGCTAGCTGGAGAAATCTACCCGTTTAGATTTCTCGTTTCGTAAGCGTATTGTGTAAATGTAAAACAATGTTAATAGTGCCAGCTGGTACTCGTGTGCTGGTTGCTTGTTAAATAAAATAAGCTTATTAACATTAAGTAGAGTTAAGAAAATGATAACAGGCATCCTACCAATAAATGCTTATACAGATTTCCCTGTCACCATGAACTCGTTATATGCAACGCAGCGGATAAAGAAAGCCTATAAAAAACGAGCCATTAAACGTCTGCTGGTAGAGGCAATCGCGCACGATGAATTTGAGCTGGTGTATCAACCGCAAATAGAAATATCCGGGCACCAGGTGGTTGGTGTTGAGGCCTTGTTGCGCTGGAACTCGGTAGAATTTGGAGTGATACCCCCTGTGGATTTTATTCCTGTTGCAGAAGAGTCAGGCCTTATTCTAGATTTAGGCGATATGGTAATGGAGAAAGCCTGTCGGCAAGCGGCTACCTGGAAGACGCAGTACAACAGTCATCTGCGTATGGCGATTAATATGTCATATTTGCAGCTGCACGAAAATAAGATTGTTGAATATGTCGAATCTTGTATCAGTAAATATCAAATTGATAAACATACCCTGGAAATTGAACTCACAGAATCCACTTTAATTGCAGATAAAGCCAGAGTCATAAACGTACTGCACCAATTAAAGGAAATGGGCGTAAGAACCGCGATGGACGATTTTGGAACTGGATATTCATCATTGAGTTATTTGGCGTCTATGCCATTTGACATGATAAAAATTGATAAAAGTTTTATTAGTCAGCTTGGCAAAAAATCGTCGAATACTGTCATTACCGAAACGATTATACAAATGAGTAAAAAACTGAATATGGAAGTTCTGGCTGAAGGTGTTGAAACAGAGGTTCAGCGAAACATCCTTAAACTAATTCAATGTGATTTACTGCAAGGGAATCTGATTAGTCCGCCTGTGGCAGCGGAAGCACTACCTGAAGTTACTGGTATGCGACTGAGTGAAACTGCGGCTGATATAAACAACAAGGTAATATAAAAATGAAATATGAAATAGTGATTGATAAACCCAAAAAATTATTCATTATCTATACAAATGGCGAGATAGAACTTGAAGTTGAAAAAAACATGATTTATGACGTGGTTTCGCATCCAATGTGGAACAGTCAATATAACTTACTTTTTGATCATACCAATAGCAGCCTCGCTAATTTTCAGACTATAGATATTCAGGAATTGTCGAAATTATTAAAAAGTCAGTCAGAACAGCTTGGTATGATTAAACTGGCCATAGTCTTAAGTACAGACCTGAATTATGGCCTGGGTAGAATGTGGGAAGCCTACACTAGATACGATGTGAAGTGTGATATCGAAATATTTCGCACTTATGCTGAAGCGGAGTTATGGTTGATACCACACTGATTTATGCAACGTAGAATAAATTATTAAAATGAGTTTGTTTTATTCGAAGTTACATATGATCCTGGAAAAATCAGTTGACCGCACATTTATAGCACAACCTCTTAACGCGCCTGGCAAATTCAAAAATCTGCTTATCACCAATAAGTGTTGGTGATCCGGTTAGTAGCGCGGTTGATATGATATTATTGGGATATCTATAAAGTACAGTACAACCCGGAACCCCACCCTGGACATACATTCCTGCCATACCCCAAACTATTCAATAATTTCATCCAGCTGGTTCATATCATCAATTAGCTTCCAGTCACCACCACCCTGCTCCACCCGCTTAATCCATTCCTCAACTCGTGCCTGATACTCTTTCGAATCGGCATTATTTTTTTCAAACTCAGCAACATTAATCACCACCACATGAATGCCATTAAAACTGATTGGGAAGTTTCGTACCCGGTCTTTTTTTGTTTCTTCTTTTAAATCAGACAATATCAAAATGTATCGTTGTTTAGCCTGGGTTTCATTTAAATATTCTATTGCCTGCAAAATGCCGCCGGTAATATCGGTGTATTTACCGGGTATTATGTTCTTACCAAACTGATCAACCGATTCAAGAAAAGCGCGCTTCTGTGCATTTGCGATGGAGGGGCGTAAATCAAAATTTATGCGGGCGATAATATCTGTTTCATTAAAATTTTCATCATCGATACGAGCAAAAGCCAGGGACTCACCGGCCTGTAAAGCCCCCAACAAATAGCGCATAACACTTTGCACTTTATCAAACTGCTTACTATATACGCCGGAGGTATCTACCAGCACATAAACCGCTTTTTTCTCACTGGGTTTTGAACAGGCGTGCTGAACAATTATGCTAAAACTTAATAAAATGCCCAGTGCAATAAAACCACTTTTTGCCATAAACACATTCAATGGAAGTCTTCATCCTTTTGTTGATGAGTTAACACACCACTGATGGTGTCTTCTGCCTGTTTATCTGGTTTTTTATAAATGCCTGATTCAATTTTTAATGGTATAAAAATAACCAGGTCATAGATACTGATTAACAAACGTCCTATGCCAAAAATTAAATTTGAAATAAAACGAATAGTCACCACCAACACGTGCAGTAACCAGACTATAAACAAACCGGTAACTGTTCTAAATGAATGGATAAAAGATTCTAACGGAATAGCTACAAACGCCAGCACAAAGGGTAAAATAAACCCCATAAACATCTGCCCAATTGAAGGAATCCAGCGCAGAGGTGGCTCCTCTACTTCTACACCTTTAAATAATAATGCGGTGGCTTCTCGATCAGCAACTAACATATCACGCATATAGGCAAGAGATGCTTCAATACCGGCAAAAATAACTAGAATAATAAACATGATCCAGAAGATTAATTTACGCTTATGATCTTCCAGTAAATGAATAATGGGAAACAGGCGTGTTATGCCAACTGAATCCATTAAAAATAACCCCAGTATAACTTCAATACTGATAACGAACAGGGCAAGAACATCCGATGCCTGAACTGAACTTGTGCCTAAATAACTGGCCGCACCCACCATTTCTTCCATTGGCAGGGCAACTAGCTGAAAGTTTACATACAAACCGATAACCGCCAGACATAATGTTAAACTCGATATAAAAAAGTGAGTCATGGAGGACTCTAACAACATGCGTTCCCCATAATCGGCCTTGTTCCTGATTTCTTCATAGGTCTTCATCTGACCATCGATAATTATCGAACGCTGCTCCAGGCCGGTGATTTTTCTTTCAACAGAATTTAAGCTACTGGTGAGTGAACGCCAATAAGGCATCATTTTTTTCAGTAAGCTATGCCGATCCCGGTTTGCCCGACGATATTCCTGCAAATTGGTTTCAAGGGCTTTATTCAAGGTGTTGTGTATATCATTTAAAATTTTAGCCACTACCGGGGAACCGTTATCCGGGATACCCGCCACCGCCTCAACAGCTTTGAGCCATTGCGGTGGCTTTGGGGGGACCTCACTGGACTGCATATAATCTTCATCAATTCGGGTGATCTGCTCTTTTAAATCACGCTGTAATGATGGGTAGCCACTTAAATCCCGGTTAACCAGGATTTCTATTCGCTGAAACTGGCGCTCAATAAAGCGCTCTGCATGCTCCTGCCCCTGGGCAAGCAACACTTCACGGTTGCGTACTCTCAGGTGCTTTTCAGCCAGCATTACCGAGCGAGCCATCAGCCGCAATGCATTGCGCAAGCTACGCACCAACATTAATATCACCTGATGAGCCGGTTGCCTGGCAATATACATCACTATCACTAACACGCTTAACAAAACTAGCAGGGACAAATTGGGCTGGCCTTCAATTAAATTAAGCCAGTAATCAAACGTCATACCACAACTCCATTGTAAAAATTCTTTATTTTTATCATATCTATGAGGATACACTATAGAAAATGTCTTCGCTCTATCTTAACAAAAGCGTAAAGAATTACTTTTAAATATATGATACTGTTATAAATCTTAGTAATTTATTATGGCTAAAATTCCCATACTGGTCTAGTATTCATAAAGGAATATGATAAAACCCTGGAAAACATCACCTAGAAAGCTTCAGAACAATGACAAGTGCAGAAACCAACAAGAAGCCCCCCAATAATAAAGACGATGATAAATCAGTCGCTATTGACTTCAAAAAACCGGAATATTATCTCAACCGACAGCTAAGTCTACTCGAATTCAACTGGCGAGTTTTACAGCAGGCCAGAAATGAAAACATCCCTCTTCTTGAGCGCCTGCGTTTTCTGTGTATTTTCAGTACCAACATGGATGAATTCTTTGAAATTCGCGTAGCTGGACTACAACAAAAAGTTGAATTAGGTGCACTGCATAACGAACCTGACAACACATCACCAAAACAGGTTTTAAATTTAATCAGCCAACGGGCACACGAGCTGGTAGATGAGCAATATCAATTACTCAATTTAATACTTGATGAACACCTGGCAAATGAAAGCATTCGTTTTGTACGGCGCACAGAATGGAACAGCTGCATGGATAGCTGGCTAAAAGATTATTTTGAAAATGAACTGCTGCCCATTATTAGCCCACTGGCACTCGACCCGGCCCACCCGTTCCCCCGCATACTCAACAAGAGTTTGCACTTTATTGTGTCGCTAAAAGGAAAGGATGCATTCGGGCGTAATAGCGGTTTAGCCATTGTACAAATTCCACGTGCACTGCCCCGTATAATTCAACTACCCCATGAAGAATGCGACTGCGGCCCCGATGATTTTGTATTTTTATCTTCTGTGGTTCACTCTTATGTGGGTTCGCTGTTTCCTGGCATGAGCGTTAAAGGCTGTTATCAATTTCGAGTTACCCGTAATAGTGATTTATATGTAGACGAAGAAGAAATTGATGACCTGTTACGTGCGGTAGAAGGCGAGTTAGGTTCTCGCCGTTATGGTGATGCAGTTCGTCTTGAAGCGGCACACGATTGCCCAGAAGATATTTGTAATTACTTGCTGGATAAATTTGAACTGGCTGAGCAAGATTTATACAAGGTAGAGGGCCCGGTTAATGTAAATCGTTTAAATGAAGTTTATGATTTAATTAATCGCCCAGAACTAAAATACAAACCTTTTGTACCCTCTATTCCATCTAAAATCACACTCAAGTCAGATATTTTTGAATCTATTCGTAAACAGGATGTATTGTTGCATCACCCTTATGAATCTTTTGCGCCAGTGGTTGATTTTATTCGCCAGGCCTCAAACGACCCTAATGTGCTGGCAATAAAACAAACGCTGTATAGAACAGGCCCAAGCTCTGCCGTGGTGAATGCGCTAGTAAAAGCAGCTCGCTTAGGTAAAGAAGTAACGGTCATCGTTGAGCTTCGCGCTCGTTTTGATGAAGAAGCCAATATTTCACTGGCCACAAAATTACAGGAAGCCGGTGCCCACGTTGTTTATGGCGTGGTGGGTTATAAAACCCATGCGAAAATGTTATTGATCATTCGCCGTGAAGCACAGCACCTGAGGCAGTATGCGCATTTAGGCACCGGTAACTATCACTCACGAACCGCACGACTTTATACCGATTACGGTCTTTTCACGTCTAACAAAAAAATATGTGAAGATGCTAACCGTGTATTTCATCAGTTAACCAGCATGGGGCAAACTAAAAATTTAAATAAATTACTGCAATCACCTTTCACGCTTAAAGATACGCTGGAAGCAAAAATAGAAAGGGAAAGACAACATGCGGCACAGGGAAAAGAAGGGCGCATTATCATTAAGCTCAACTCCCTGGTGGATGCAGAAATGATTAGCGCTCTTTATCAGGCGTCATTTGACGGCGTAAAAATAAATTTAATTATTCGTGGCATGTGTAGCCTGCGACCGGGCATACCTGGTGTATCTGAAAATATAAAAGTCACTTCCATTGTTGGCCGATTCCTGGAGCATGACCGGGTAGTTTATTTTAAAAATGACGATAAACCGGAAGTGTTTATTTCCAGCGCCGACTGGATGGAACGAAACTTGTATCATCGCGTAGAAATTGCAACGCCCATAGAAAACAAGGTACTACAGGATCGAATCATCAATGAGCTGGAATATTATTTACTGGATAATACCCAGGCCTGGATTATGAACTCCGATGGCATATACACACAGGCAGCACCAGAAGATGGTAAAGAAGCGTTTATTTCTCAGGAAAAGTTTTTAGAAGATCTTGCGGAGAGCAGTTGAAAAAGGTAGTCGTAAGTCGTAAGTCTTAAGTCAAAAGAAAAAACCATACTATCCTGAGTGAAACGAGGGTTCTGGTACCCAGCTCTATACTGACAATTTACTACACCAGTTCCTTCGCTTTGCTCAGAATAACAGACTCAGGACTACGACTATCCCTTCAAACCATCCTCTCCGTAACCAGCTTCAAACCAACTGCTAACAAATATTCAGCCTCCTGTTCCAGGTCATTAATTGTTAATGGGTGCTCATTAAGCCATCTATCTGGCAACTTTAATGTTAATTCTTTTTCAGAAATTACAATTTTTATTGCGGGCAATTTATTTTCTATTCGACTACGATGAAAAATTACTGATAAACGCAAAACTATGACCAGATGAATTAAATTTTCCTGCACCTCTTTATGCGTATCTTTAAAGTCATCCTTACTTATCTTTCCCCTGTGACAACGAACAACCACCGATAATCGATGTTGTTCCTGACGCGAAAAACCGGCTAAATCTGCATTTTCAATAATATAAGCACCGTGTTTCTGAAAAGACGAATGGGAAATATTTCGGCCTATTTCATGTAACTCACAGGCCCAACGCAATAAACTTGCAGAGTGCGACACATCATCAAACCACTCTTCTTTTAACTGTTGAAAAAAATCAAATGCTGTTAATTCTATACGTTGCGCATGCCGAAGATCCGCATGAAACCTGTTTGATAAGGAATCAATACTTTTGTTTCGAATATCATTATTCTGTCTTCGACCAACCATGTCATAAAGCAGACCTTCTCGTAAAGCCCCCTCTGACACATGCATATGCTCAATACCCAGGGCTTCAAAAACACCTGCTAAAATAATCAAACCACCAAGAAAAACCGGTTGGCGTTTTTCACTAAGCCCGGGGAAATCAAGTTTTTTTAATTTTTTATAATCACTACAAATTGCAACCAGCTTAACCAGGGATTTTCGATTAATGCCATCATTTTCCTGTAACTTCATTTCACGAATGACACTGGCAATCGATTTTATCGAACCGGATGAACCAATAACAGAATCCCACCCCAATCGCCTGTAGGTATAATGAATAGCTTTCATACGCTGTAAGACTAAAATACGCGCAGCCTGTAAGCGTTTAGATTTTATTTTTCCATCCGCAAAAAACCTCTGCATCATCATAACGCAACCCATTTCCAGGCTGTTTAGTAACTGAGGTGAAAACCCTTCGCCTATAATTAACTCTGTACTACCACCACCTATATCGATAATAAGTTTGGATGAATGATCCTGTTCGAGTGTATGGGCAACCCCCTGATAAACAAGTCGAGCCTCTTCAACACCTGAAATAATCTCAATAGGAAACCCTAAGGCCTGTTCAGCCTCAAAAATAAAGTCATCAGCATTTTTAATACGCCGCAGTGTATTCGTTCCCACCGTGCTGACACAATGTGCATCCAGGGAGCGTATACGCTGACCAAATCGACTTAAACAGTCTAGCGCCCTTTGTTCCACTTTCCCATCAAGTTGCCCCTGACCATCAAGACCTTCGGCTAATCGCACCATTTCACGTATGCGATCGAGTATAACTACCTGCCCCAGATTTTCTTCCGCTACCACCATATGAAAACTATTTGAGCCCAGATCGATTGCGGCGATTGTATTTTTACTTAACAATGAGTGTAATACCTATTAATAAATTTTATCTGTAAGCATCATTATAGTGCCTTAAAGTTTGGCCTCACAATGTTTTATTTAGTATAAATTTTAAATATAGCTGTGACCAATCGCCTCCTTAATTGGGAGATCAGTGAGCATTAATGCACAATATCTAACATTATATATGGCCTGTTTATTGCACCAATTTTATTTACGTGGTCAGATAGATGCAAACAGTCAAATTATTAATGCAACTGGTCTATAACTACGCACCAGTTATCAACTAATAAAATTAGTTCAAAAAGTAACTGTTATATGGAGATATTTTGATTTAATCTGGTCTATAGTTTTATTAATGTGATATTTTTGTGTCAGTATATTTCATACTACTTTTGGTAGGTGCACAGCGGGGACAATGGATATGAGTATTTTTGATCATTACACAGAACGCTTTGAAAATGCAAAGGAAGAAGAGTTAACTCTTCAGGAATACCTGGATCTTTGTAAAAGCGAACCTCTCACCTACGCCAGCCCAGCTGAACGTATGTTAAAGGCAATAGGTGAACCAGAATTAATTGATACCCATAACGACCCTAAATTAAGTCGTTTATTCCAGAATAAAGTGATCAAAATTTATCCAGCTTTTCGCGAATTTTATGGAATGGAAGAGGTCATTGAACAAATTGTTTCTTTCTTTCGTCATGCCGCTCAGGGGCTGGAAGAAAAAAAACAGGTACTCTATCTCCTTGGCCCTGTAGGTGGCGGTAAATCTTCACTAGCAGAGCGCCTAAAAGCACTTATGGAAAGAATACCTTTTTATACGATTAAGGGCTCACCCGTATTTGAGTCTCCCCTTTCACTATTTGATGTAGAAGAAGACGGTGATATTCTCGAATCTGATTACGGCATTCCTAGGCGTTATGTCAGCAACATTATGTCACCCTGGGCAACTAAACGATTACATGAATTCAATGGCGATATCAGCCAGTTTAAAGTCATTAAACTTCGCCCTTCCATACTTCGACAAATTGCCATTACAAAAACCGAACCCGGCGATGAAAACAACCAGGATATTTCATCACTAGTCGGCAAAGTTGATATCCGCATGCTTGAGGAATATTCACAGGATGACCCGGATGCTTATAGCTATTCCGGTGGCTTATGTCGAGCTAACCAGGGCTTAATGGAATTTGTAGAGATGTTTAAGGCGCCCATTAAGGTGCTGCACCCACTCTTAACCGCAACCCAGGAAGGCAACTATAAAGGCACCGAAGGACTTGCTGCTATTCCTTTTGATGGTATTATTTTAGCCCACTCTAACGAGTCTGAGTGGCAAACATTTAGAAACAACAAAAACAATGAAGCATTTCTTGATCGAATCAACATTGTTAAAGTGCCTTATTGTTTACGTGTCTCTGAAGAATTAAAAATTTACGACAAATTACTGGAACATAGCTCACTGAATCAAGCACCCTGTGCTCCAGGCACATTAGAAATGATGTCACAATTTGCAGTACTTTCCCGATTAAAAGAGCCGGAAAATTCCAACCTGTTTTCAAAAATGCGCGTATACGATGGTGAAAACCTGAAAGACACCGACCCACATGCAAAATCATACCAGGAGTATCGTGACTATGCGGGTGTAGATGAGGGCATGACCGGCCTGTCCACACGTTTTGCATTTAAAATTATTTCTCGGGTGTTTAATTTCGATAATAGTGAAATTGCTGCAAACCCGGTTCACCTATTATATGTTCTTGAACAGCAAATAGAACGCGAGCAGTTTCCTAAAGAGTTAGAAGAAAAATACCTGTCTCACCTTAAAGGTTATTTAACTCAAAAATACATTGAGTTTATTGGCAAGGAAATTCAAACAGCCTATCTACAGTCTTATTCAGAATACGGTCAGAATATTTTTG